>Ga0307419_10000056_pt1 | contig 40620 bp, 79 predicted proteins | sample SalMarWE160230MG_2_FD_202512 | JGI IMG/M metagenome (GOLD analysis project Ga0307419, IMG submission 202512) | Salt marsh sediment microbial communities from the Plum Island Ecosystem LTER, Massachusetts, United States - WE1602-30 | ecosystem: Environmental > Aquatic > Marine > Intertidal zone... | reverse complement strand
AGCTAGACACAGAGACAAGTAGTAGACAGGTGTTGAAGGGTGAGCGCAGTTGCTGTCTAGTACTGGGCTGTAGGGACAGCACCACTACAGGACTAGAGCATGGTAGTATAACACTGATCAACACTGACTCGTAGAGCTATGATCAATACTACATTATAACCATGCTAATTATATATAATATATATGCTATATATATACTTATATGGTAATATATGGTATAGCATTTGACCTAGCCTTATGCATTTTTTAGCCAGGTTTTTGTAGGATTTGAATTGATGTTATAATATTAAGCATATTAAAGAATGAAAGAGATAATTTAAATTGAAACATAATATTGACAATAAAATAATAGATAGCTATTAACTATCTATTATATATCCTTACTTATCTTGTTATAGAGACAACAAATTTATTTTACCTAAACAATTATACCACAACATAATACTACTTATTATCTTTCTTTTTAGCTTTTTTAAATTTATTTTTATTGGTCCTCAATGATATCTCCTGGTTAAATTTACAACCTAAGCATTGCGGACTATCATTGAAGTTATATTTATTTATACAATATTGACAAGCAAAATGATTGTCAATATCTTTAAAAAATTTATCTAAGTCTATCATATAATTTAACTATAACAAGAATAAGCTTTTTAAATTTATCTTTAATAATTTTAAATATTTTTTGCTTAATAGACTTTTGATATGCCGGAAAATTAACTAAAGAAATTTCGTCCAAATGACCAACTAATTCTTCATCTTTCTTTCCATAATTTAAATAAATATCAGTGTCCAATAAAAATAATTCATGATTAGATCCCAATTTATTTTCCTCCTTTAATTCTTTCAGTTATTTCCTTATTATCAATACCCATAAACTTTAACATATTAGTACAGTCAAAAAATATTTCTGGGACTTCTTCATCATCTAATAATTGACTAAATGATCTAGAAAATCCCCATTCATTATCCATTGTTGTTTCGATATCTTTAATATAATCAATCATATTAAAAATTAGCTCTACCATTCTATCACTCATTTTTTTTCCCTCTACAAGCTTCAACGGCGGCATTTCCGACCCGATCACTGAAAGATTCTTCGATTCTAATATCACCGTATATTTTAAATTTTTCCTGAAGAGAATCAACGAAAATTCCATTTATTTTGCCTAAACTCCTAAGATAAATTCTATAAAGGGCAATATTAATATTATGCCTTAAATTTTCTTTTATTAATTGATCAATAAGTTTATTCAACTCTCTTAAACTTAGTTCTGGCTTTAAATCAATATATATTTGCATTTTTACCTCCTATTTTTTATTTTCCTTCACTGTTTTTTTATTGTGACAAGTCTGACATAACGGCTGCCAATTTTTTTCATCCCAAAACAAATTTAAATTACCTTTATGAGGTCTTATATGATCAACAACAGTTGCTGGAATAATAAAACCTTCTTTTTGGCATTTCCGGCACAAAGGATGATCAATAAGATAATTAGTCCTGGCTTTATGCCATTTGTAATTATACATCTTTTGAGTATATGTGTTTGACCTTCTATGGATATTACAATATCTTTGTCCAGCCTTTACGGCACGAAAACACCCAGGCCGGGCGCATTGTTTTTTTGTTCTATATGGCATATTTAAGCTCCAAACTAATTATTATTCACAAGAATGATAATAACATTATATAATATAAGTGGAGGGATAAAAATGATAAAAAAATATGAATTAAGAGCTGATCCAAAAGAATGTAAAGATGATAAAACCTTATATAAAATGAGATTAAACATAAATGATAAAATTAAGAAAGTCTTACGAGGCACTAAAGAACTATTAAAGGAACATGATAAATTTGAAATCTGGAAGGTAAAATTGCCTTATGAAATCAAATTAGTTCTGATTTTGAAAAATTCTGAAGAGGACTTTTTAATAATTGAGGCGATTGCCATAAATCCTAGCAAACAAGAATTAAAAAAAATGCAAGTCGAGTTTAATTCTTGTCTAAAAAAACAATGCATTAACGTTGTTATAAAAGATACAAACAATTATTAAATAATGCTATACTCAAAAATTCTATTTTTAGCAATTTTAAAATAATATGAATCTATCTCATAGCCTATAAAATAACGTTTTAAATTTTTAGCAGCCATACCAACATTTCCTGATCCCATAAATGTATCTAGGATTATTTGGTTTTGGTTTTCTGCAGTATAAGTTTTGATTAAATATTCTAATAATTTAATTGGTTTTTGGGCCGGATGATATGGTCTTTGTTCTTTATTAAAAAATAACAGATTGTTTGGATAACACATATTTTCAGGTATTGTCTTTTTAACTATTTTATAATGATCCCCATATAAGTCAGTTTTATACATTCTTTTTTTTGCTGGCCGTATATTTTTGGGATCATTTTTATATAATTGTGGTATATATAGGGATTGTTTTTTATAAAATATAGAAATTGTTTCACTTTTTCTTAAAGGTTGCTTACGGCAATTTAAAAAATTTGTTGCCTTATCCTTAACCCATATCCAATCATATTTTAATTGTTTCAAGTTATGATATTTTATTATCGTAGAAAATGGCTCTATACCAAATATAGCAATACAACCATTTGGCTTAATTATTCTTTTATACTCTTTCCACAATAATTCAATATCAATCACTTTGTCCCAATTAGCCGCCGTCACATTGTATGGAGGATCTGTTAAAATCATATCTATAGATCCAGGACTTAAATTTTTCATGGCAACAAAACAATCAGTATTTTCAATTTCTATCATTTTTCCCTCTATATATGGTATAATTTTTTTATGCCTTTTAAATTTTGTATTTTAAGCGTTTGCAAGGGAAAAAGCCGATTATAATTTAATCGGCTTTTTTAAATAGTAAATGAAAAAACATTATAAATATTATAACATAAAAATATCCATTCGACCTATGGATATTTTTAGTTTAAACTAGTATTCAAAATTATTGCCATCAAAAAAGTACAAGTTTTTAGTGATTTTTTTTAATTATATCATAAAAAACTAAAAACTGTACTAAAAAGTACAGTTCTTAGGAACAAAACTAATTCGCAAAACACAAATATTAGAAGTTTTAATATAAAGTAATCAACAACATTATTATAACATAAAAATATTCACCCTTTAAAGAGTGAATATTTTTGAATGCATTTTACTGGCTTTTGAGCAGATGTTATACAACTTAATTTTAAATAACTACAGTCTATATATAATATATAATAAATATATACATAAAACAATAAAAATACCCATAAGTTTATGGGTATTTTTACTATAGTTTTATTTACAATGTGGATTTATAAATTACTAAGAACATTATACATTATTACTCTTCAATGGTATACTGTTAATTATACTTAAGGAATATCTTATATTTTTTCATCTCCTAAATAGATAGGGAATGGATCATTGTCTGGATGATCTTTTTTTTTACCATTTAATTTATATTTTTTACACTCTTTATTAGTTAATAAAAAAATATTTAATCCCTGTTCTTTATCAAAAAAAATCATTTCAAAAATTACTTTGAAAATTAAAACAATCAATTTTATCCCCCCTTTTTTTTATAGGTCCTCTATCCCCTACCGGGAATTTCTCTCTATATATATAAATTTTAGCCTTTAGGGGATAGGGAAGACCCTTTATTTAAGCAAATCCATTTTCTTTTAAATAATCTAATAAATCTTCGACCAAAATATTTTTGATATATACACAATAATTTTTACTAACACCAAAATCGTCATTTTCTTTCCAATCTGGAAAATGTCTTTTTATTGATTCTTTTATTGTTTCATTTTTTCTAACATATATTTGGCCGGACCATTCAATATTTTTAAATTCAATATTAAAAACAAAATAAAACATATTGCTCCTTTTTAAATAAATTCATATTCCATTCTTTTTATATTTTCAGAAAACATTGCAAGCGCACTTAAACAACAAAATTCGTGTTCAGTCTTAGATTCTCTATAAATTTTAAAATTAGTTGCCAGAGAAATAGAAAACCCTCCAACATTTTCCTCTTTTAAGATTGATAATTTTTTTTCTATTAATCCAATTACTTTATAACTATCAGATATTTTTTTCTTGATTACATCAAAATTATTAATTCTCATAATTTCAATATAATTATAATCTTTTTCATCATCTGGAAGGGTAGTATCAACAATTTTGTTATTATGTATATTCCATAGATGAATAAAATAATAATTTTCATGCTCTATAAATCCTATACATAAATCTAATTTTTCATATTTACATATTTTAAAGCTATTATCAGTACATTCATTTTTTTTAGCCTTATATTTTGTACTTAATTCTTTTGATAATTTACAATTTTTTTCCATTTTTATTCCTTTCTTAATTTATCTATAGAATTTTTTATTTTTTTATATGCTATTTTAGTTATATAATCTTTATTTTTTTCTAATAATTCTTCCATATTTGCTATATTAAAAAGGCTTTTAAGTTTATTACTATATTCAATATTTGGAGTTAATCCTTTTAAATATCTTCCAATTGTATTTTCTCCCCATTCTAATAAATTAGATAATGGTTTATGTCCTATGGCATATTTTTTTAATAAAAGTTCTATTTCACTAATTTGTATAATATTTTTTTTATCTCTGTATATTTTATTTGCTTTTTTAATTAATTCATCTTCTAAAAAATTAACATGAATTCTTTTATTACAATTTTTACAATATGCCATTTTTGTATTAAAAATAATTTCATCTTTTTTTATTTTAATATTGCATTTTTCTTCTTTTATAACAATATTTATAAAATCATTGCAATTATAACAATATTTTTTATAAGCTTTTTCCATTTTTATTCCTTTGAAAACATATTTTTTATATTATTAAATTCTTCTTCGGAAACATTAAAATTTTCCTTTTTTAATCCATCCGGGCCATTCTTATTGACAAAATCAAATATTTTAAAAATTTCGTTGTAATTTGGATAGGCTTTAAATATTGCCTTGCAAATTTCTTTTCGTTTCCTCTCCATAGTTTTTAATATTCTATAAAAATCGTATAATTCATATCCTAAGCTAAGTACAATCATTCCGCTTCCATCACCTTTAAGAATCTTGCCAGTAAAAAAAAATATATTTGTTTCGTAAATGTCACTGGTTCCATCCTTGTAACAGGCTTCAATTTTACATTTTTCAACTTCTTTTTTTTCCATTTTATACCTTCTTTCTATTTATGCGCTGCCATAATGGTAACTAAAAAAATGATCCTCTTCATAATCCGCATGTATTTGTAAATCATCTAATTTTTTTATATCTTCTAAAGATATATTTTTAGGTGATATGCAAATGTATAAAATATCATGCTCGCAATGAAACGGATAATTAGGCTTTTCATATTTTAATAAAATATTTAGAGCTTTTATAAAATTTTTCATTTATTCCCCTTTCATAGAATTAAATAAAAGTCTTAATTGTTCTAGCTTTGATAATAAATCATTTTTTTCCTCGGCAATTTCCTTTAATAATTCTTGAGTATAATGCCAGTTTGGAATTTTCCCATAATATAAATTTTCGGCCGCTTTTTCCCATTTCAATAAACCGGATATAAGCATAATACAAAGATTTTGGACCGTATTAGAATGTAAATAATGTTTAACTCCATGCACTGTCAAACAAAAACATTCATCAATAGCATCATTTGTTAATTCTATATTTACATGCGAAAAGGGATAATTTGGTAATGCCGTTTTAGGCTCATTGGTAACATTTTTGTTATTTTTCATTCATTTTTTCCTCCATATGTTTAAATTTTGATTCCCAATCAACCCGATCCCTGTTATATTTACTAAATTTATGTATTATATCTTTGAATTCTTCAGGAATACAGAAATTGTATTCGGCATAGGTCCGGTCGTATGAATCATCTTTATTATTTAAATAATATTTATTTTTTGTTAAAATTTTGTTTTTATAAAGTTGCCGATTACTACCACCGGTCCGGGTATATACCCAAATTTGATTATTTTGATAATCAATTCCAACGTCCCGGAACCTTTCAACTTTTTTTATATCTATTTCAAGCATTGATAATATTATGTCGCTGTATGGATTCATTCCATATATCAAATGATACATTGACATTTTATATTTTCCTCCTATAAATAAATGGAGAATCTTCAGATATTAAAACCTGGCCATTAATTTTTAACTCATTTAGAGTTGGCATGGCCCTAATAATAATCTTTTGGTTTTCATCTAAAATCTTAATAAATTCTTTACTAGATCCATAAAATATATAATCATATGCCTTATAAATTTGTAATTCATAATCGGCATCGATTATGCTAATATTATATTTTAGCTTTGGTTTTTTATTCTCCACTTCATTTAATATTAAATTTTCAATCCAGATTTGTCTTGGTTGTAAAGTGTAAGACAAATAAGAATTCATTTTTTCAATAGTGCCTGAATGCAGGCCTATCGTTATATTAGTTTTTTTATTCATTTAAACCTCCTATTAATATTTACATTTATTATAAACAATACATATAAAAAAGGCAATACAACAATAGATATTTATAAAAATAAGCATAAAAAAAGAGATATATTTATATCCCTTTTTTATATAAGAAGTAGCAAAATTTTAAAAAATAAAAAACCCGACTTAATTATATCATATTTTTTTTGTCTTAATTTCATTAATTCTTTCTTTTAAAGCAAATATATTTTTTATTAGAGTATCGCCATTAATTAAATTAATATTATGTTTTTTTGAAAATTGATAAGCTGGTCCGGTAAAATCACTAGTAGTAACAAAAATGCCTTCCGCATTTTCATCAATCATTGCCGAATGAAATTTTTGGATCTTCGGCCTATCAATTAAATTATGTTTGCTATATAATTTAACCTCTACTATAATTTTAGAATTATTTTCATCATACATGATTATATCTTTGCCTAAATCATTACTTTTTAGTGTTGTTTTTACGTTTTTATATCCCGAAAGATTAAAATAATTTGCAATATATTTTTCAAAATCATAAGGGTTATTTTGAAATGTATATAACAATTGATTTAATGAGCTTGTTCTTAATAATAAATCTCTTCTTTCTTTAATTAATTTATTATGTTTTATTATTTTATAAGTTATAAAAATAGATCCGGCTATTAACATTAAAAATATTACATATTTTATATAAAGAATAATCAAAAAAAATAAAATAATAAATATCGAAAAATAAAATAATGAATTGCCTTGTTTCTTTTTTGTTTTACTCAATTTAATTCTCCTTTAATATTTATTCTATCTTCTGTATCCAAAAGTTATCATTTGATTCTTTAGATTCTAAATAAGGCATAAGGTTATAATTAAAATTCCAAAACTCCGAAAAAAAACTAATATATTGAAATTCGTTAATACTATCAATGGTAATTCCTTTGGATCTAAAAGGTTTAATCATTAATCCTTTCAATCCGGTTTGATATAAAGGAATAATAAAATCTCTTTCTTTTAGTGAATCATCAAAATATATAATTTTAAGTGCTATGTTTTTACTTTTATTAATAATAGCAAAATCTATAAAAAATGGAATAGCACTTAACATTATTACATTACCTGATTTATAATAACCAAATCCATTTTCGTCTAATATATAATTTTCAGGTATAAAATATTTCTTTTTAAATTCATCAGAATATTTTTTTATTATTTCTTTTTTTGTTTTTATCATTGAATTCTCCTTTAATATTTTTTTAATCTTCATTTTCAATATAAAGACATTTTTCTATTTGATAATTATATGTTTTGTTAGCATCACTTAAATAATTTGATAAATTTTCGATTAGACATTTATTACAACAAAAATCTAAATATTCAAAACTATCTATCGAATCATTCCCCCATAATGCATGGAATGTTTTAACCGAATAATAAAATTCCTCGTTTTGAATAAATTTATGACAATTATCACATTCAATTTTTTTTAATTTTGATTCAATAATTTTCGTCTCTTTATCTTTATATAATTTCAATTTAATTCTCCTTTAATATTTATTTGGTTATGTTAGATTGAATATAAATCTAAATTACGTAATTATTACAAAAACTTTGTATTAAGCTTATATTCAATGATATAAAGTTAGTCGAATCTAACACAATATACTTGAGTTAGATTCGACTTTAAAAATTATTATAAATTTGACCAATTGGCTTTCCATCTTTTAAAATTGTTACAAATCCTTTATAACAATTATTTTTTTCCATTTTTTTTCACCTCCGGCCTAGGAGCATTTTTAAAAACCTTTAATGCATGGTTATAGTCATCTTCAGTTATATTTAATTCGTTATTTTTATATGCTTTTTTTATTCCTTCTAGGCCTTCTTCTTCAAAAATGGAAAAAATTTGACTAGTTATATCAAAAGCCATTTTATCTATTGGACATATTTCAATAGATTTTTCAATTCCTTCTATAACCTTTTTCATTTGTTTTATTGCTACATGGGCATGGTAAATTTCATCCAGCCTATTAATTACTTTTACATCTATCCTATTTTCTTTTTGATCAACACTCATTCCAATACAAACAAAATTATCAAATTCTTTTGTTTCTATTGTTCCATCTTCATAAAATGTCTTTAATTCAATATTTTTTATTTTTTTACTCATGATTTGCTCCTTCTCTGAACTGTTCTTCTAGAATTTTTAATATATTTTCAAATTCTGTATTTTTAAATTCGGAAAATTTCCCATTTTTACGTTCATATTTCAAACCCTGGATTCCCTCTTTTTCAAAAATATTAATAATTTCATTTGTTATATTAAATATTTTATCAATATGAGGTCTTTCCTCTAATTTTTTCCCTAATCCCTTTTGTAATTTTACTAATTCATTATGAAAAATTTTGGTGTTAAATGATCCTGAAATTTGAGTTATTATACGCGCAACATGGGTTTTTTCTACTTCATTTTGATCTATCCCAATTAAAATATAATTATTAAACTTCACTTTTTCTGTTGTTCCATCTTTCTTTAATTCAAATTCAATGTATTTTTCACTCATGATTTTCTCCTTTTATTTACTTAGTATATCTTCATATATCCGCTTCATAATAATTCCTATTTGATCACAATCAAAATGGGATTTTTCCTTACTTGTCATATACTCTTTACCTGTAATAAATCCCTTTTTCCATAGCCAATAAAGGCCTTGATAATTTTCATATAAATTGGCGGTATCTTTGGCAAATATTCTGCTTCTAAAATCTTTATAAGCTTTGTTATGGCCCTTGATAGTTAAATCAACAAATTCAAAAGGACATAATTTTCTTGAAGCATCATAATGTCTTATTACGTTCTCTGTAAATCCGTTTTTGATTAGATATCGAATATAAGCAATTGTATTCGATATAGTTTTAGGATCTAGCTTGCCGTTTTTTTCGATACACATTTCAATAGAAATAGTGTTGCTATTCCAATATCCAAATCGACCGTTTCCATCACCAATGGCCCAGGTATAATTTCTATACCAGTCATTGATTTTTAAAACTTTAGTTTTATCAATAACGACATCAGCCGACGATTTTCTAAAAGCATTATTCCAATAATCAAAATGATTATCGGCAGTAGCCCCAGGATTTGCGGTATAATGAACAACAATAGCCTTTATGTCTGATTTTTTTCTCTTTAGTGGAGTTATATTTAAATTTAGCTTGATTTGCTTTTGTAAATATGGAACTCCATTAATTAACATTTTTACTCCTCCATTTTATTTTTATACTTTCTCATATAATAATTTAACTCATAAAATTGATAGCGAAATGTTTTTTTATAATTTTTTTCAAATTTTATTTTTTGATCCTCAGATAATTTTTTATAACGTTTATAATTATTTTTATCTGTTTCTAAAATTTCTAAAAATTTCATAACATTTCGCTCCTAATTTATTTTTTTATTTTTAATATTTTCTCTAATTCTTTAATTCTCTTACTTTGAATATCGGCTATTAGCTCTAAAGTTTTATGATATTCTTGTAAATTTTCCTTTTTTTTATCTAACAATAAAATTTCTAAAAATTTCATAAATTTTCCCCTAAATTTATTTATTTTTTATTTCTAATTTTTCAATTCTCTTACTTTGTAATTCAATCATTTTTTCTAAAATATTAAAACATTCTTCTATATTTGTAATTTTTTTATGCAATATTTCTATTTGTTCATGGATTATTTCTATTTCAGTCATTTAAAAATTCTCCTAAATTTATTTTTTAAAATTTTCTATTTTCTTGATATTTTTTCCTTATATCATTTTCAGTAATACCAAACAATAACTGATTTTTTTTATATTTTGCTTCTAACTGTACCTCTAGAGCTTTCAAACTGTCTTTAATAGAGACAGAAACTAATTGCGCGCTATAAAGGTTACTAAGTATTATTTTATTTGCCTCGTCGGATTCTCTCAAAGTATCTTGAGTAATCCGATTTGTCGCGGATATTTTTTTATAAATATCCGATACTCTTTTATGGTATCTTGTTAATATAAAGACAACCGCCGCATTTACAAACAAACTCAAAATTGAAAAGATTAATACCAAATTCATTTTTATTCCTCCTAAGATTAATTTTATTTCTCATATAAAAATAAAATAATAAGACCTAATATGTTTGATAATATTGCCATTGCAATAATTCCCAACCAAAAATATTTTTTCATTAGTTTAATTATCCCCCTTTTTTTTTAAAATTCAAATTCTTTATGTAATTTTTTTAAAGCTTTAATCGCCTTTTTTTTAGCTTTTTTAATAGTAGGATGGTACTCACTAACGCCAATCCTTTTTACTTCTTTAATAATTTTTTTTAATTTTTCCTGTGTGTAATCAAAATATTCCTCCATATCCATTAATTAAGAGCCCCCTTAAACATTTTTTGTTCCATTTCCATTGCGACATCTTCCGGCATATCTTTTAATTCTCCATCTTTACAAGCTTTTTTAAAACCTTCAATGTCATTATTTTTATAATATTCAAAAGACTTTTTCACCAGTTCCATATTGGATCTTATTTTATTATCAACTTCATTTTGTAAAGTATCGGCATAATTTTTCAACTGTTTAATAATTTTATTTGTGCCGTCAATTGAGCTATGAATATTACATAAATTAATCAATGAATCTTTATCATATGCAACAATAACAGCCGTTTCCGGATTGTAACTTACAATTTTTCCTTCTACTTCGGCAGTAATTTTAATATTTTTAACTTCTCCTAAATCCTTTATGTTAGACATTTAAATTCTCCTATCTGGATATTATATTATCAATAGTAACCGCCGGAACGGTTTGTTCTGCCCCTAAAACTGTCTCATAAGTATATAAACCTAAACTAATTCCTTGAAATCTGATTTTATCATTCTCAATTAACCTTAATTCATTATTTTTATATTTATAAGTACAAATCATAATATTATTATTGCCGACATCAATTCGAAAAGTATCACCAGCATCATCCATCATAACTTGAATGATAGTTCCAGAAAATATAACACCTTTTCCGAAATATTTATCTGGATCTCTATTTAACTGATCAAAAGTTATACTTTGATCATAAACTAATTTTTTAGTTGGTTTTGGTGTTGGTTTTTTGGTTGGTTTTTGTGTTGGTTTTGGAGTTGATTTTTGTGTTGGATTTATAGTAATTTTTTTATCATTTTCTATCTTTATCGTTTGCGCTTTTTTTTCATTATCTAATTTTTCAGAATCTTTATTTTGTAATTTTTCATACTTTGATAATAAATCATTGTATTTTTTCTCATAAGAACTATTAGAAGAACTATTAGAAAAAAAAGAAAAATTGTTTATAAAAAGCGCAACAATCCCGATTATGGCAATTTTCCCCCAATGCCAATTAAATTTATTCCGGAACGCTATTGCTATAACGAACCATGGAAAAATTAAAATTAAAAACATGTCTACCCAAAAATTACCTGTAATTTCAAAAATTTTTTTATTCATTTAATATCCTCCTATGATTTTCCATATTTTGTATAGTTTAAAAAACTCTAAATTTTTTATTTTTGATTCAAATTCTTTTTTTAATTCTTCTTTGAAATATTCATAACATTGATTTATATGTCTTTCAACTATTTCTTGATTATCTATACAAAAAAGATAATCATCACTAAAATATCTTGAAATTGATTTTTTTCTTGCCATTGCTTCATGATTATAAAGCTTTCGATATTTAAGACCATCTATAATATAATATTTTGGTGTTTCTCTTACAATTTCTACAATTTCTATCGTAGAAATGTAATTATTTCCTCTTATCAAAAATGCTTGTTTTGGTTTTTTCATACCACACATGGCCCCTTCCGCATATGTAAATTATGATCTTTTCTCCTTTTTTAAAAGTAATAGGCTTGTCCCCGCATTCCGGGCAATATTCATTTTGTTTATTTTCATTTTTTAATAATAATGCCAATAAAGAAAAGATTTTTAAAATATTCATTTTATCCTCCTTTTTATATAATTATGTAATAATATTATATAAAAAAAGGTACATTATTTTCAACCTTTTTTTTGAAATTTAATCTAACGGATATATAAAGCCAGGCATAAAATTACACCTGGCTTTTGAATTTATCCCTTATTAAAGGACGAATAAAAAATGAATATTTTATATAATAAAATCACTTTTTTATTATATAGTAAGAAATATTATAAAGCAATTTATATATTTTTTAGTAGGTTACATAAAAGTGTAACTTTTTTATGTAACTTTGTAACTTGCTGAATCACTGATTATAACTTGGATATAAGACACTAATAATTGTCATTTTAAATATTGTAACGTTTTTTGTAACCTATACACTCTTAGAGCAATCAATGTTTTGAATAGAGACATAGCAAAAGTTACAAAAAAAATGAATTAAATTATATATATGTAATAACAAATATTTTTTTTTAAAAAAAATTTTTTAATTTTGTATATAGGAAATACAAGCATTTTTTTGTAACTTTGTAACTTTTGTAGTTACTAGATATATATATATATATATATATTACTATATTACTAATATATATATATATATATAAAAGAAAAACCCGGTTACAAAACAGGTTACAAAAAAAATTTTTTATGTAACTTTGTAACCTTTTATGTAATATCAAATACTCAAAAAAATACTTCAAAGTCTATCTGCTTGTGAACATATACTATAATTATGAAAAGTTACAAAGTTTTATTTTTGTAACTTATATAGGAAAACCTAATTTAATGACAAATGAAATTTTTTATTTTATAATTATTCTGTAACATTAATATTACATGTCTCCAAAAAAAAGATTGCAAAACACTATACATTAATGTATACTCTTTTCTATTAGGGAAGAGGTGATAACGTGAATGAAAAATATTTAACAACTAAAGAGGCTGCCATACGTTTGAAAATTACTCCTAGAACTGTCCGACTCAAAATAAAAAATAATCAACTAAATTCCATAAAAAAAGAAGGTCGGATATTAATTCCCCAAAGAGAAATTAATAATTTAATAAAGAAATATAAAAATGATCCGGGACGATATAAGAATATTACTAATATTTTTCGGAAATGAATTTATCTATTGGGGGAAAATGGAGGATATTAAATGATTTCGAATACGTCTACAAAATTAAATAATATAAATGATAAACTTGTTGATAAAACTGTTGATAACTATAAATATATTAATGAATACAATAAATTTAAAGGCGAAAAAACTTTTAAAGAGGATCTCAAATTTTCTAATAATATAAAATTATTAGATTTAAATGTAGGAGCTGGATATTATTTATCAAAGAAAGGATTTATTCAAAGATTTATAAATAAATCCGAGAAATACCAGGATAAATTAATTACTCCGGTCCAACTAATACCAACAGATTTAATATATTTAAATAAGCGTGAAGAGCTTTTATTAACAATAACGAATGGATTCAATAAAGAAGTAAATGTATTTAAATCGGACGATGCATTTGCGACTCCAAGAAATTTTAAAATTTTTTTAAATTCCCATTTAAAAACTTCTAGCTGGTTTGATGGGAATATCAGCGACATTGTACAATATGATAAGTATATTTCGGGCCTGGTTAAGCACATGAAGATTGAGAGAAAATATGCTTCTTCAAAACTTGGTTGGGTAAATAATGAATTTTTACCTTATAGCAAAAAAATAATACTACACACTGAAGACGAAAACGAAAAAATAATAATTGAAAGCCTTCATCAAAAAGGTGATTGGGAAGAATATAAACATTGTCTTTTATTTAATCTTAAGAATGATATCTTTAGATTGTACCCAGCTATTAGTTTAGCAAGTCCCTTAATAAAGCTTCTAAAATTACAGGGTTTCGGACTTTATAATTACGCGCCGCCAAATCGTGGGAAATCTATTGCGGCGGCCGTCGCCTATAGTATATGGGGACGGCCGGGGAAAGATACAATTCCAAGTTGTAATGTTACTAGGGCCGGGATTGAGGCACGATTTAGTATTTTTAATAATATTATTACAATATTTGATGATAGCCAACAATTTAGTATTTTAAATAAAAATGAAATGGATAAATTAATTTATGACATGGCGAACGGTTCCGGAAGGACTCGTTCAAGTAAAGATTTAAAAAGTAGGCCAGTTAGTACTTGGGATAATACATTTTTATTTACAGGAGAAAGAGCCGTATTAAATGCAAGAATAGACGGCGGGGCATATAAACGCCTTTTAGAGATTGAAGGTGTCCCATCTGTTAACAAGGATCTTGCCAGGACAACAAAAAAAATTGTTTATGAAAATTATGGACTTTTAGGACCAAAATTCATTGAATTTATAAAAGAGCGGAAATCTAAATTAGAGGACCTATTAAATGATATAGAAGATAAATTGGCCAATAATATAAATCTTGAGGCACACATAACGCATGTTTCGTTATTAGTTTTATGCGATATAATAATGCATACTATTTTTGGCTACAAAGAATTCGACTCCGTAGCCTGGGGAAAAAGGATTTTAAAGCGATTACCAACGAAAAAAAGCATTGATAAAATGGAATATGCTTTAGAAATTATAAAAGAAACGTATTTTTCAAATCGTAGCAGATTTAGTCATGAATCGAAAATTTCTCGTTTAGGATTCATTCATGAAGATGGTCCCTGTTTTTATAGAAATGAATTATTAAAAATCTTAAGGGAAAATGATATTCCTGAAAAACAATTTTTAAGATTCATCAAGCAAGAAAATCTTGTAATTTTAGATTCAAAAAATAATTTTAAAGTAATGAAATATGAAAATAATTCAATTCGTCCAATACAATTTAAAGATGACTTTTTTACCGAAAAATTAGACGAATATACTCAGATGGAAATAAATCCATTGGAGAAATAAAAACCGATTAAAACATAAAAAACAGGGTATATAATCCCTGTTTTTTATTTTATAGTAAAAGGAAAAGCTTTCAACGATATTATTATATCAGAAAATATCTTCAAATTTCATGTTTAATTCTTTTAAAATTATTTTTATCTCTGATAAATTTAGAATTAATTTATCTATTTTATAGCCCATCCGGGACGGGCTTCTATTACATTTTTTTGCAATATATTTTATTGTTATATTTTTATTGAATAGAATAGTTTGTAATTTATTCATTTGTTTTTTTCCCATCTTCTTTCCTTTCCAATATTATCCTATTTCCTTTTTTATCTAAAATTATATTTATCCATGTTTCATCATTTATGGCTAAATAATCGCAATATTCTTTTGGTAGTGTTATTTTATAGGAATAGGGATAATGCCTTTGTATTTTTACTCTTTTACTATTATTATCCATTTAAAACATCCTTTCAAGTCGAAATTTCTCACAATCTTCAAATTTTATATTTTTTTTAGTTCCTAATATATTTAAAAAATCTAATATATGTATTTTTCTATATGTATTTTTCTTAAAAAAGTAAATTAGAAAAAATGCATCCATACCGGTCATATAACATTTAAATAGATTGTTTGCCTGTTTAATATCTTTTTTCATAATTTTATAATTATCTTGCTGTGTCATTTTTGCATCAAAAACACAATTATATCCTGACGATAAAATTATAAAGTCAAAGGGTTCCCCTTCTAAATAAGTCCCGGTTTCATGACTTCTTTTTGGTTGATTTTGCCACCCATACCCGCGGCCACTATTATTTATTGCTAGGATTAATCTATTAATCCTATTTTCAAAATCATTTTTCAAATTAAAATTTACCTCCGCAATATTCAAACATTAGGTCTTTTAATTTTTTCATGTTTTTTTTATACTCTAATATTTTTTTTCTTTTTTTTTCATATCCAAAATATTTCCTATGATATCTTTTTTGAGCTTCTCTATATATATGTTTATTTAACTGATAATATTCTTTGCTGTAATTACTAATTTTTATCACCCCTTAAAATTTCAAAATCTTTTGAAAAATAAGTATCTTTTGTATAAAAACCAATTTCTAAATGATATTTTCCGGCAAAATAAGTTATTGCTTTCATATCTTTTAGAAATAATCTTTTGGATCTTAAGATATCCATAGTTGTATTAAATAAATTTTCATTTGAATCTTTATCCATATCTAATTTTAAAATTTTTTCATTTATATATTTTTTAGTTACTTTTGTAAATTTTACAGGCTTCATGTATTTATTTCTCAATCTGTGAATATTTATTTATAAGCTTGATTTCCTTATGTTTTATTTCTTTGATTATATCTTCATCCTTAACATTAAATACTATTTTTAATGATCTAAGGATCATATATACATGGGCTATTTCTTGCATAACAAGATTATCAAGTATTTTTTGAGGAAAATAAACTTCTTTTGTCTGAGTTTTAATTAGCAATTCCAGCAGTTCGATTAATTCTTCCATAGATTTTTTTATTTGGCTCTCTTTTCCTACCTGTTCAACTAATTTTTTATAATTCATTATTTATCCTCACTTTCATTCTGGCCTATTCCTAATTCTTCTTTAAGTGATTGAGCGCTCAAAAACGCTGTCATATCGTGCAAATCATTAAGCATATGATTAAAACACATATCGACATATTTTGTATTATTTTTATGTTTTTTTATCTCTAGCAAATCAGTTATTACCTCATCTATTTTATTTCTCACTGTTTGATAATCCATTATTTAATATCCCCTTTAAAAATTGTTTTTAGATCCTGGTATACTAAACATATAACTACAAGTTCCGGCAATATGAAAAACGTATATGCATTTAATATATTAATTCTTCTTGATCCATAAACTTCCCTTATATCTTTTGCTTTTTGTCTCGTTTCTTCATTATCTTTTAAAATAGCTTGAAAAATAATAAAGATCCAGCTAAACAAGTAAATTGCTAATCTAAAAATAAAAAGCATCCAAAACATTTCAATCCTCCGGGTATTTAAAATTTATATATAATTCTTTTAATTCTTTCAATGACTTATTAGCATAGTCTTTATAGTCATATATAATATTTATAAAATGTTCACCTAAACTTGCAATTTGATTATTGCAAAAAGTAATTCTAACTTGATTATTTTCTAATATTGATACACTAAAAAAATCATATCTTAACATTTCAAACCTCCTATACCATAATCTTATCTGGAATAGGAATATCAACATTTTGCGGTTTCCATAAATGCAAAACATAAGGATGCAAATTAATATAATCTTTTTTTGCCGGATGATATTGTAATACAATTTCATCTTCATGAAAAAATATATCTTTGATCCGGCACATTTCTTCCCAGGTTAAACATCTATGCGCAAAGGATGCACTCACATGATCCCACCCATCATCAAAAGAAAAAACGACTTTTATTTCTTTCTTTTCCGGCGGTAAATAACAAATAGCCCAACCGCCGTCACCTTCTTTATAATTTTTAATTGATATTCTTGTTTTTTTTAATTCATCTATATTTTTCATTAATTATCCTCCAAATAATTTTTTAAATATTCTAAGTTTTAGTGTTTGTTTTTGCTCCTGCTCTGGTTCTTTCTTCTTTCGTGGTAATAATATTTTTCCATACCTGGTTATAAAATAAATATAATCACTATCAGCCTGTATCGAGTTTATTAAAGTAATATCAACTTCGAATTTTATATATTGATATTTTCCTGATATTTTTAAAATATTGTCCTGGCCAAAAAGAAAAAATATTTGGCCATCAATTTCATGACTTTTCAAAAATTGTTGTATAAATTTCTTATGCATTATTTTTCCTTTCAATTAGTTTATCCATATATTCAATATGGATCTTTGTAGCTGTTTCAAAATCGACATTTTTTAATGCCATTATCTTCAATACATTAGCCATCAAAAAAGCTTGATTTGATAATGCTTTATAATCATTTTTTTTTCTGACATTTTGACTTAAGCAAAATTCATATTCTTTATCGTTTTTTCTGGCCTTTAATATTAAAACATGGGCAATATTATTTATATCTAATTTTGTTCCATCTTCAAGAATTATATATTTAACTTGAAAATCAGACTTTCCTTTGAATTCCAAATTACTTTTATTTTTCATTAGTACCACTCCTTATTATAATTTCATTTTCATTACAAATCTTTGTAATAAATGGTTGTAATATTTGTGCTATTTCTGGGTAACTTAAATGATCATCTTCTTTTAAATTTAAAAATTTTGCCGTTACATCTGCGCCGGACTCTAAGTCTATTAATCGACCTGTCGTTGTTATAATTATTATTCTTCTATTTGACCAAATTTGATCCATATCAATAGCCGCATTTAAAATAATTATAGATCCGGCCTTTATAATATCTTGTTTTATATTTTCAATAATTATTCTATTCATTTTTTACCTCTTTTTTTTATTATTCTGTATAGCAGTAATACTGCTATTATCATTACTAATATTGACTTGCCCAAAAGATAATTCATCTTCTATTGTGTCAGCAATTTCTTTCGCAATATCAATATTAAAAATACCATTTTCCATAAGGCATTGATTAATCTTTCTTAATATTTTTTGTTTATTCATCATTTATCCTCCAATAAATAAATTTCATTATGATTATTATTCATGATAAAATATTTATTTTCTATTTCATCATAAATATAATATGTGTTATATTTTCCTATTTTAACAATTTCACCCTGAAAACATGTTTCAAAGCATTTATCAAATTTAACTATTTCGCCAAATAATTCAGTTAAAAATTCTTTTGTACAATGATGATATAACCCACCAATAATCAAATCTGTATTAGCTTTTATTTTAACTTTATCACCTATTTTTAATTTGGTCTTATCCATCTTTTAAATCCTCGTCCTCTTCCCAATCATTCAAATCAATCCAATCAATTTTAACTTTTGGATCTTTTTTCTTATTTACAATTTCTTTTTTTATATATTCTTTTAAATCTATAATTTGGTTTTTAAGCTCTTTTATTATTTTTATTAGTTCCTGACTTTCTTTATTATTCACTTTCGTCCTCCTTTGTTTTTGTTATTAAAATAGATGCTTCCATTCGGTTTAAATCCCAAATAGGGTAGTCCGGATAATATGATCTAATAAATTTTATTTGGTTCTGAGTCGGTTTTAACTTTCCCCACCTTTTTATCCTATCCAGATCCCAAAGCATAATTTGATCCGAATGTTTTTTGACTAAATGTATGTACATTAAGTCAAAAACTTTTTGTAATCTGTACTTTTTCTTTTTGCCCTGGATATATCCTAATTTATCCGGAGCCGGTATTATTTTTTTAAATCCGGGAAAACTGATCGTAAAACTTCCATCTGGATTTAAAAAATAATTTACATTATGCATGTCATATCCAAATGTTTTTTTAAACAATTGAACATTTTTAATATTTTTGATCCAGGACTTAGGATTGTCAATTTCTTGACTGACAAAATCTGATAAATCAAAAATATTAGAATCTATCCGGTTTGGATCAATACTCGTGTCATGAATATTTAATCCAAATAAACAAGGAGCCATGCATAAATTTAAGCTATGAGATCCTACACAATCTATTAATAATAATTCTTTTTTTCCTGGATAAAGTCTTAAACCTCTTCCAACCATTTGCGTATACAATGTAATACTTTTTGTTGGTCTTGCTATTATGATAGTTTCAATCAACGGAAGGTCGGTTCCCTCCGTAAAAATCAAACAATTAATCAAACATCTAAATTTTTTATTAGTGAAATCATCAATTAATTGTTTTCTATCTTCTTTTGATGTTTTACTATCAATTACTTTAGATCCAGGAATCAATTTTTGTATATTATAGCAATGTGCTATTGATACACAAAAAATTATAGTTTGTCCTTTGCTATATTTAAAATATGTTTCGGCTATTGCCGAATTTGCTTTATCTATATTAACCGCGGCATTTAATAACTTTTCTTGGTAATCCCCCATTTTTAATCTAACATTTTTTAGGGAATAACCGATATTTACAGACTTGCAATGTATGTTTGATAAATAATTATTTAAGATCCCCCACTTTACGGATCTTTCAAAAATGATTTCATCAAATATATTATCAAGCCTTATATTATCAGCCCGGTTTGGCGTTGCGGTAAAACCCAACAATTTATTTGGTTGGAAATGTTCAATTATTTCTCTATACCGTTGCGCCGCGCTGTGGTGTGCCTCGTCAATTATTATTATCTCAAAATATCTTTTACCAAATTTTTCATATCTTCGACAAAAAGTTTGAACTGTACTACTAATAACTTTTTCGCCGTTACTATAATTTTCGCCTAATTCAACCGCCTTGCTACAATCAATATATTTTAATGGTTGATAAACTAATTCTGTCCTGTGAGATAAAATTAATATTTTGCCTTTTATATATTTACTTAATTGAGTAAATATAATAGTTTTTCCAAGTCCAGTGGCTAATTGAATTAAATAGCCGCCTGGACCTTTCTTTAAAATTGTATTTAAACATTCTCGTTGGTATTCTCTGAGAATAATATCCATCATTACCACCTCGAATGCTATTTTTTCGCTTTGTCTTTTAATGCTTGTTCAATATTTTGTGGATTTGCCTTTTCGGCATACTCGATCATTTTTATTAATTCTAATCGAGGTATTTCTTTTTTTGATTTTACTTTAAATGCCTTTTTTATTAACTCTGAAATTTCATTATCAATATATTCTTTTGTAAATTTTTTGATAAAAACAGCATAAAATCTTTTTATGTCTGTTTGATTTGCCAAAGCTTGTTTTGGTTTTGTCTCTTGATTTTTTTGCCGACTATTTAAATTTTTCTTTTGTGGAGGTAATTGTTGAGGATAATTTTTTTCTATTACATCAGTACTTGGTAATCTTAATATGCAACAATACGCATACCGTTTAACATAGGTTAATATTGCCCCGTATGATTGAACATCATTTGGAATTGATGCTAATCTTGGGACATCTTTAATTTTTTCGATTGAAATTATACAATCTCTTGTTTTATCACTTAAGTCATCATACCAAATCATGTGTACACTGACTTGTGATATTTCCATAATTTCAATATTCAGTTCGTATTTTTCTAATAGAGGATTTAAATATTTGAAAATTGATTCCAGACTATAATAACCGCTTTTGCTATTACTGGTTTTACTTAAATCCTCTTTGCTTAGGGATTTAAAACTTTCATTTTGAACCATTTTTATTCTTTTGTTGAAATCATTTTTTTCCATAATTTTTATTCCCTCGATTTCAACGGCAATAAATAAAAATCACTGTTTTAATTATATCATTCCCCAATAAACATTTGATCTTGATTTACATTAAAATATTTACAGATCCTTGCGCGAATCTGATATTTTGGGTATTTAAATTCATTTTCGATTTGTCTTAGGTGATGAATCGAAATTTTGAGTTTTTTTGCTAGATATTCTTGTGTTAATCTTTGCCATACTCTATATTTCCTAACTTTATTATTTATTTTTAGATTTTGCATTATTTCCTTTCCTCCTTTCATTTTCTCTTTTTAAAACTTTTCTATCCTGCTCCGTTAATGTAGTTTTCATATCTACCTCCTAATTTGTTATATTTAAATAATACTACATTTTTATAGAGTATTCAATGTTTTTGTAGAGTCGAATAATAAAAAATGATATAATAAAAAAATAAAAGTTAAAGGGTGTTTTGAAATGAAAAAAAATCTTTGTAGCTGCGGTAGGGTAATTCCAAAAGGTATTACAAAATGTTTTATTTGTAATACTAAAAGTTTTAAAGAAACTTATAAAAAATCAAGACCGGAGACATATATTTTTGAAGTTATATTGCCTAAAAATCATAATTATTTACAGAATATAACCGAAATAAAATTTATTGATAACAACGGAAAAAAGATGATAATTCTAAGGTCTATAAATGATTTTTTTGTTATTTCAAATCATATTGAAAAATATTGTAAAAAAAGAAATTTACTTCGGCCTCAAATGATTTTAGACTTGAATAATGGAAAAATTGTACTAAATAAATTTAATATAGGAGAATAAAAATAAATGAAATATATACATTATGGACATGACAAATTTGATAAAAATTTATTTAAAGAAATAAAAAATAGAAAAATGTTTGTTAAACCAAGTGGTGGTTTGTGGGCATCGAATAATAATTATGAAATATCCTGGAAAAAATGGTGTATTAATGAAGGGTTTAAGACTGATAGCTTAAAGCTTTTTTTTGAATTTAAGCTATCACAAAACAGCAAAATATTAATAATTGATAATGCCGATAAATTATATAAATTACCAAAAATAAAAAAGACTTTTGTATGGAGTATATTTATTGATTTTGAAAAATTAAAAAAAGATTATGATGCAATTGAAGTATTTATATCAAAGGATCATGATAGATTATATTGGGATTTATACGGTTGGGATTGTGACAGTATTTTAATAATGAATAAAGATATTATAATACCATTGGAGGATAAAAAATGTTAGTTAAAATTCATATAGATCCAGATATAAGCATAAAGGATCTAAGAGATTTAAAAGAAGATTTAAAAGAAAATAAGATCCATGTATATAAAATCTATTGTGATCTATCGTCAGATTTAATAAAATTGCATTTATCCGATTTTAGCCAAAATTTGGAGGATATTTTTAAAAAATATTCTCTGATTAAAAATTTTAAAAAAATAATATGATATAATAATTTTATTCTAACAATAAATAATTTTAAAATGATTTTAAATTTAACTAGGCGACTAGTTATTTTTTTATTTATTGATATATGCATCTTTTCCGACCGCATATGCATAACCAACGATCGTTCCTAGCAATAACATAATTGAATCTTTATCCAATATTTTAACTAAAGATAAAGCAGTTATACAAATAAGAATCATTATTTGTAAGATGATTTTATATAATTTATCATTCATTTTTTACCCTTCTTTTTTTTTGATTCATATAAAAATGATCCGGCCATAAAAGCCCCGATTGCAATCGCTGTCAATGTTAATTCCATAGTATTTCTCCTTTTTCTTTTATTGTAATTGAGTTACTTTTATATAACTTCCGGCATATATTGCAGTGTCTTTTCCTGATTGTGCGGACCTCTGCGCCCATTGCATTTGTAAAACTCCACCATCATTTAAAGTCTGGACAATAAATTTTTCTTTTGTATATGAATGGGTTCCATTCATTAAACCATATGTTGCGCCGGCCGCTAAAGATCCTTCGGTTTTCATTTTAATAGAGTCAGAATCATCAACGTCTATAACACTATAATGATGACCTATACAAAATCTTTCCCCAACCAATGAAATATCCCCGGTCGTAGTCCAAGCAATTTTTAAATCTGTCGAAGTGTCAGTCGCGGAAGCCGTAACATTTAAATCTATTTCAAATATTCCGTTTTGTGGTAATGTAACGAATAATTCATCATCATTTTGTAACGTAGATGAATAGGTAACTGTTTCTTGAGCGGTTTTTAACACAAAATTTTTAAATTCTTGTGTATGTAATAAAATCATGTCTAAACTAATACTTACCTCAGCGCTTGGCGCATCTTCTAAATAAACATCAATTCCTCTTATTGCGCTCCAATCTGGCGATCCATATTCGTCAAAATCTGATTTTTTTAATTTTACAATATTTTTTCCGGCTTTTAGTAAATGCTCGAATCTATACCAAAAATAATTATCCCAGGTTCCAAATACTTCATTGTAAAATCCTATATCAAGATGCGTTATATTTGAAAGATCCCCGGACGATACATAAATAAATAATGTAATTATATCGTCTGTACTTGAAGCGTATCCGTCCGCATGGGTTGTTAAATCCATTACTTTTGACAAGTGAATTCCATCCTCAGCGGCATCGCCTGTTAGTTTTGCGCTTTTACCATTCAGTATATAATTTGTGGCATCTTCTGAAAATACGCCGCTATCTGTTCCGGCCCAAGACTTGGATTCCCAAGAATCTTTTACACTTGCTAAAATTGTAGTATGTTTATATTTATGCAAATCATTCATTACAAATTGCATTTCATCAACTTTATAAGTTAGATTACCGTAATTTGTAGCATTTAAAACCGTTACGTCGTTTTCTATATCTTCGGCGTTGTTTTTGTCTTGAATATATGCAGTCATAAAATCCCCCCCTTTTATACTATTGTTGGTCTTTGAACAATATCAATTCTTCTAATTGTAATTTCTTTCGATGCTGTTTTTTCAACGTTTGGAACCATATAAACTCTAGACATTAATTTCCCGGTATCGGCTCCGCCCCCAGCGGCCCAATCTTCACTTGCTGTACTAACATAAATTCCAATTTCTTTGATTGTCTCACCATTTGCCTCGCTTTTAGTGATTACAAATTCTGTTGTTAAATATCCGGTATCAATTTTAGTGGGACCGGCTTCAACAGGGACTCTATAAACTTCATTCCCTAATTTATAATTATCAGCGGCTAAAGGATAACTAGTCCCGTCATCATCACCAATAGCACAATGCATAATCTCAAGATCCGGAGCTACTCCCTGATATATTTGGACCTCTTCATCTAGAATTGTATTCATTATTAAATTATTTAATCTTTTTTTAAAAGTTAAAATTCCGGATTCTCTAATTTCAATCTCAAAAATCCCGATTCTTTTTTTATATTCTTTAATCATAAAGGTTTGCCTCCGATTCTTTCGTTCCTCCTAATATCGTTGATTCGCTGACATATGTTGACTCACTAACATATAATAAAGGGTTATATACTTCAAGTTCATATTCACCGCCATGATTTATTTTTTCAAACTGATTTTTCAATATAACCAAAACTTCACTATCATTTATTGTAAATGTTTTATCCCTTTTTAGAAGTTCTTCAAAGTATAATTCCCATCCACCAACTAAGGCCCCATCTAATCCGGTTAAATTATACTCAATGTGTGTTGGATCTAATTGATGCATTTGGACCTGATTTATTAAAAAATATTCATTAATATTCCAACTTGCTTTCTCAACTTTTAATAAATAGCCTAAAGCCCATTTAAAACTATCATCTTCAGCGCTAAAACTTATTTTATCCGCTATATCACCATATTTTTTTAATATTCCACTAGCAAATTGGATGCCAACCGGAATATTATCCATTGCCGGTTCTTGTACCATTGCCTCATATATTCCACTACAACCGGCGGCTCCTCCGGGTAATGCATGATCTTCTATAGTGGCCCTTTTTCTAATTTGTTCCTGGTCATCAACAATAATAAATAAATCCCTTAATCCTATATAAGTAATTCTTATTAAATCGCCTACCGCAAGAACTGTTTCGGTTGTTGAATCTTGTGTTATATCCGGTGAGTTATAAGTAAAATAAAACTGTTTTGTACCATCATCAATCCCATTAACTCCACAAGATTGTGGATCCCAACCACCACCACCGACATTAATTTCAATTGTTGGCAGTTCTGCAATTGGGAATCTACAGGTAAAAGTTCTAGAACTACCATCCGGTAATGGTGACGGTGTTTCATTTTCTTGCTCGGCTGTTCTGGCCTTGCCACCTCTCAAATATTGAGTATTTCTATAAACACTCATATTTCTTGATTGCTTAAAATTTCTATGATAAATATTAGCATCTAATTTAGTTGGTAAATAATCATTTGCTAAATAATAAAAATATAATTGTTTGGTTTCATCAGCGATATACCAACTATAACCATATACTAAGCTTTGTAATAAATTTAAAGCTTCATAGCATGTAATATAATTAAAAGTTATTCTTTCAATCTGCAAATCGCAATTAATATGGCCATATGTAACGCCCTCTTGCGCCAAAATTGGTAAAATATGATCAATAATTGTATTACCAACATTTTTGTTCTCTACGATATCCCCGATAAATCGGCGTTCGGCAATTTTACACCAGCAAACACAATTAATTAAGTAATATATATTTGTATCATTTCCAAAAGGGTCATCTTTATCAATAGTTTTTATAAATCCATCAAATAAAACCTCATCATCAAAATTATAAAATGTAACCTGAGATCCAAGGTTAACCTGACTTAAAGTCTTTAAATCTGTAATTGTTGCTGAAAATGAAGTTTTAGAGTCTAGATCCGCAATTAAATTCCAATTAGAATCTATTCCAACTTCCCTTAATTCTGCATTTTCTACGTCCCAAATTTTCAAATAAAAACTAGTTGCCATTTAATTACCTACTTCCAAATCCCATAAACTCTAATCTATTAATAACTGGTTGCATCATTTTACTGACATCTTGTTGATTAAAGAATTTAGGATTTAATATTTGTAATATTACTTTTGGTTTTCCTGATGTTCCGGCTCCTAAATTATTTGATGCCGATATCCCAAGATTTTTTATTTTAGTACTTAAATCCATTTCTCCGGATATTTCCTCCATTGCTGATCTTAATAAGCTTTTTTTGGCAAGCATTGTTTTAGATAACATTGTTATCATATTAGGTCCCCATTGATCGGCTAAACGTCCAGGGCCTTCTTTCGTTGGACTTCTAAACCCAAGAAAATCAGCTATTATTGAGGCGGCCTTAGATGCTTTATCTCTTAAAAACCAAAAAGCGGCTTCAATTCCTCGGCCTAAAGCTTTTATAGCATTATAACCGGCGCTCCACATTTTTGATCCAATACTCTTAACATCAGATACCATTTTCCCTAATGCTCTTACTACGGCTCTTTTAGCATCATCCATTGCACTTTTTACTTTAAGCGCAAATTTAACCAACCATTTAGCCGCGTTATAAGCATTTTTAGCCTGTATTACTACAGTTGCGGCAAAACTAATAATTAATGAAATTGCTTTTGCAATTTCTTTCCTGTGATCAACTACAAATTTTGCTCCTCTTTTTATATACTCAGCAAATATTGTTAATGCTTTTACACCATCATTTTTTAAAATATTAGCAAATTTTAAAATTTCATCTTTTAAAATTTTCATTTTTATCCAGAAATTTTGTGCTTCGTTTTTGCTAAATTTAAATTTTTTAACTAGCAAATCAATAACTTTTTGCTTATCTTCATCAAACATTGCTTTTATAAGACTTCCAACATTTTTTATTACGTCTATTGCTTTTTTTACTGCATTTCTAGCCTGGACAACTTTTTGTGTAAATATGGCCGCTTGCCCTGAAGAAAGTCCCATCTTTTGCATCAATATATCTAGAGCAGTTGATAAATTTCCTTGTATTATATTTTTTATTGCATCAAACATATTTTTCAAAAAATTAAAAGCTTTTTGGAGTAGTCCGGTTTTATATGTCGCGGTTGCTATTGTTGCAATAAATCCCCCCAAAACCGCTATAATTGGGATTATTGCCGCGATTGCGGCCGCCACTGGTAATCCAATTGTACCAATTGCCGCGACTAATCCACCAATAACAGTAATTGCCGTTCCTATTACAACTAAAAGCGGACCTATTCCGGCCGCTACTAAAGCCACAATTAATATAACTTTTTGCATTGCTGGACTTAAGTTATGAAATCTATCCATTAATTTATTAACAAATTGGATAGCCTTAGTAAAATAGGGAAGAAATATAGTCCCTATTTTTGCCCCAGATTCTTTTATGCCTTCTGTGAATATCCTCATTTGATTTGCCGCACTTTGTTGAGTTCTTTTAAAATCCCCAACTGAGTTTTTACTGGCATTCATAATATAGTTATATCTTAATTGGATCTTTTCGGCCTGGGTCATTTCGTCATATTCTTTTTTAATTCCTCGCGCGGACGCAAAACGCTCTAAGTTTGCAACGGTCATAACAATTCCTAATCTTTTTAAGGCCTCAGTTTCTCCGGTATAAGCTCCGGTTAATGCGATGTGAATTTCTTCAGGTTTCATATTTTTAAAACTTGCCATGTCTCCGGTTAGATTAACAAGATTCATAGCCATTTCTTTTGCTTTATTGTTATTTAAGCCCATAGCCGTTCCCATATCGCCAAAGGTGGCGGCCATGTCTAAAGCTGTTCCTTTTGCAAGTCCAACACTTTTTAAGGTTTGATCGGACCATTTTAAAACTTCTTTTGAAGCCTGACCAAAAACAACTTGAGTTTTTGATATGGTCTCGTTCATATCACTTGCTTGCTTTATAGCTCCGGCGATCCCGGCTAAAATTGGAGCTGTAATAAATGTAGTCATAAAATGACCAGCACTTTTTACACCATTACCAACAGATTTCATCCCATTTCCTAAAGATTGTAATCTCTTACTAAATGTCATTGAATTATTGCTTACACGATCCATTTCATGCCTAAGCCCTTGTAAATCGTCCTCGGTTTCTTCTGCTTCGTCCCCAAATCCTTGTAAACGTCTTTCATTTTGCCAAAATCGTCTTGTCAATTCTTCCATACTATTTGAGGTACGATCACTTGAAGTCCTAACATTTCTTAAACCACTAATTGCATTAGCCGCGTTTAAAACAACACTTCCAGCCAATCTAAAAACATCAAAAGCCAATTTTGCCACCTCCTTATTTTATAAATTTTGATACTTTTTGATTATGAGGTTTTTGACTTTTTTTAATTCTAGGTTTATGAAAATCTTTGTTTTGATCTAAAAGCTTCATTGCTTTTTGTGCTTTTTGTCTTGCCATTTCAATGTCTTTTTCTTTTTCTTCTTTAGTTCTATTTTTCATCCTCACAAGTTCAAATATTTTTTGTTTATATTCTTCAAAAGACATATAATTATTTTTGTCCATTAAAGGCAATTCAACTAAATATCTTTTATAGAGAAAATCTTCTAATATTTTGTCTTTTGCTACTTTTAAAATTTTTTCAGCATCTAGAAAATGCATATTTAGAATTGTTTCTGGATTGTTGTATCTTGAATATATTAAGTCTAGTTCCTCGCTCCAATTGAGTTGAACACTAATGAAAAAAAATCTTTAAAATCCTCATCTTTAAAGAAATTTTTCCATAGCTTAAATTCTTTCAAAAATCCCATTTCTTCAATTTCTTTTTTAGGTACATTATAAATTGAGGCTATAAATCTTAAAGTATCAGGATCGGAATTATTGAAAGATAATAAGCCTTCTTTTATTATCTTTAATAATAAAACTATTTCATTTCTATTTTTAAATTCTTCTAATTTTTCAGCATCAATTAACTTAGCAATTATTTTAGTGAAAAGACCTACATGCTCCCTTTTCATAAAATATTTATATGTTTTATTGTTAATTTTAATTTCCATAGTTAATCCTTTCTAAATTATAATCAATATTAAATTTATCGATTATAATAATATCTTTTTGATTTTTAAAATCATTAAATTCATTTCTTATATTTCCTTTTTCATCTTTAATAAGATTTTTTTTATATCTTTGCTGTATATAATAATCATTATCAATATAATGCCAGGTTAGTCCATATTTAAATAATCTATATCTATTAGAAGGATAACTTTTTAAAAGTTCTTTTAAATCTTGCAAACATTCTTTTTTAGTCATTATATTTTTATTAATCATAAATTTTACTCTAATTAATAGAGGGGAAATCCCCCCTATTAATCTTCCATCCTTATTGCCCAAGGTGGCGTTGTAGGTGTCGCAGTACCATAATGAGCCGTAAATTGTGTATCTAAAACAATGTCGTCCTTATCCTTCATATTCATTTCAATTTTTCCATCACCTAAAGCATTGAAAATCAAAATTAAAGCATATTTGCCGTCTTTTCGTTCTCCGGCCCAGGTAATATTCTCGTGGTAATCGGCCGCCGCTACGGCTAAATCTTCGGTAATTTCATGGTAGGCCCCTTCATCGCTTACGGACAATCCAGCAAAACAATCATCAAAATTTTGATATGATAAATCTAGCAATGGGAATGTTAACATTTGGACCGCTTTTGTAATAACTTTTAGGCCCTCAGTTGGACCATACATTCCGTTATAATCTTGATGCCTAAATTCCCTATCATCTGAAAATTTAATATCTCCTCTTGTTGCGCCAATTTCTCGTTGAGTTCCCTCTCCATATTCTTTATAACATATGCCGGTCCCTCTCCATAAATTGGTCGCGGTTGGGACGGCTGGCGTAATAGCTGCACCCATATTTTTCCACCTCCTTTATTTTATATATAACTTGATTTTACTGCCCTGGCTGAAATAGCCGTTGCATCAGTATTTGGCGTAATACTAATCGTAACAAAACCGTTAGCATCATTAAAACGTTGTTTTTCAAATGGTCCTATTAAATAATCGTCTCCATTTGGAACTGAAACATCAATGTCATGAATAGTTGTACTGCCATAGCTACATGGCTGTGGTGTATCTATAGTACAAGTACACGCGCCATCATCAGCATTGATAATATTTATCAATGTTTTTCCATCATTTAAAAATTTGAATCCATTTGTGTCTTCGGCGGCGGTCCATCCAACACTATTAGAATAATATTCTAATCCATTTGCATTTACAGTCCCGACTGTTAAAGTAATAATAGCCATTTTTAAAACCCTCCTTATTTATAAAAATATGCTCTTACTAAAAATTCTAAAACTCTAGAATTTAAATATTCGTTGTTATCATCAGATTCATCACTGTAATTATCGTCATAGAACATTTCAAAATTTAAAAATTCATCCTCATAACAAAAATGATCCAAGCCATTTAATTCAATACTTTTCATCATTTGACTTTCCAAAGTTTCAATTTCGGTTGTGTCGGTATTATTATCGATCAATTCGATAATATAAATAAAATCAGATTCATTTACATTATCGCCGTAGCCACGCTTTGAAATTATTGCATAAGGGTATTCCGTATCGGCCGGAGCTTTACGGTTATATACCCTTGGCAAAAATTCTTTTACTTTTTCTTTAATTTGATATGTTAAATTAATCATGATATCAAATCCTTTTAAAATATTTACTAATTATGGCCTCGACCGCTTCTTTATTTTCCCGGTAAAAACTTCTTATAAATCTTGTCTGAGGTAATTTACCTACACTTTTTCCAGTCTTTTTATGCCTTCTTATCCCTGTCCCTTTGTCTAGAAATAATCCATAAAAAGCATCTCTTGAAATGCCTACATATACTTTTCTTATTACTTTTTCACTAAAATTTATTCTTGACTGAACACTTTTTAAAAGCGTTCCGGTAATTTTATTAAATTTTACGTTTATTATTCTTCTTAATCTGTCCTTTAAAAAATGTTCAGACTCTTTTATTGAATTATCACAAGCTTTTAATATAGCTTTTTCGGCTTTATCAAAATTATTTTCATATTTAATTCTGTTCATTGCTTCTTACCTCCGCGGTAATTAACAATTTTCTATCCTCATTATTAACATTAATGATTTCTGTGAAATTATAATAACTATTATTCCAATATCCCCGGCAATTAGTGTCAATATCTGATCTATACCTAATTAAGATTATTGCGATCGCAATATTATTAACGCTTTTTCCTAAAATATTCTCAGTTTGATTTATACGACTAATCCTGGCCCAAACAGTGTCCAATTCTGTCCAATTTTCTTTAAAAGATCCGTTTTTTGTTTCATTTGTAGTCTTTGTTTGAATAACTAATCTTTTAGTTAATTTACCGGCCCGAATTTTTTTACTTTCATCAATTAATCCCTGTCTCATCTAAACCACCTAATTTTATATGGCATTAACAACGCTCTAACAGAAAAAGGCAATTCATAAACTCTTTTTTCACTTGTTGCCTCTCTATTTTCGTATAGATCCCCGGCTACTAATAAAATAGCTTGTTTGATTGCTTCCGGTAAATTACTTGAAGTATGGCCGGCTTGATATCTTATCCTTACCGATCCGGTTGGATAAGGTGTATATGCTGGCCAACTTTGTCCATAAGCCGGATAAATACGTTCCGGAATAATATCTAAATTTGAAACGTAATAAATACTATTCCAGGTATTTTCTGTTCCATCACTGTCAATATATTTAATACTAGTTATCGATTGGACCGGAGAATCAAACAAATAAATTCCTTCGCAAGGAAAATCATCTAATATTCCTTCTAAGGTTTTAGTTCCTATTGTTCTCCCTGTAAAATTTTCGCAGTATTCGCGCGCCGCTGTAATTAAGCCTGGCAAATATGCATCTTCATCCGAAGCATCAATTCTCAATTGTGTTTTTAGTTCGGTTATACTAACTAATTCAGTTGTAATATCTGTAATTAATTTAATTTGTAAATCCATATTTGCCGCCCCCTAACTAGTAGTATAAAGTTCCTGAATAATCCAATTAGTTCCATCATAAGTAACGAATCTTTTATAAGTATCATATTCATAAAATATTGATCCAACTGGAACCCCAGTTGGTTTGTCATCTGTTGAAGCTCCAATAAAAGTCTCAATATTTGTAATTCGATAAACGGCCATTTAATCAACTCCTATGCACTTTCAGAAATAGCGCCATCACTAGACATTTTTTTATAATAAATAATAAAACTTACGGTTGCGCTATTATCACCGCCGCCATCTGCCCCAGATAAAATATCTATAGTGCCGCCGCCCTTTAAAGTAATAGGATCTTGAAGTTTTAAAGCTCCATTTGCATCTGATTGTAATGCATCCGTAAATGTACCGGTTATTCCCAATTTAGTTCCAACGGCCGCGCTATCTAAGTCTAAATTGGCGCAAATATCTGTATCTCCGTATGTTGTAGAATTCCAAATTAATTTTGTATTAACAGTTTCATTATCGACAGCCCCATCCTCAATAAGACCCTCAATATGAGTAACTAAAACATCACCGGTAACGTCAAAAATAGCATTTTGGACACTATCTAAAACGTCGGCCTTTGCTCTTATAACTTTTGTTCCTAATGGACTATAACTATTAGATATATCATTAGCAGAACCGCCGCAAAATTTAGATCCGGTTCCAATATCATATCCTTTTGTAAGTAACCAGGTAGATCCTCCAATTGTATCAACAACATTTTTGGAATAATCTGTTGTACCATTTACGCCAAATTTGCAATTATCAATTATTGTATTAGTACATGCAGTCGTAACAAAGCCAATAACCGCAGTTGTAACTTTAGTTATAAAATTACAATCTTTTATTAAAGCACCATCAACGCCGGCTAAAGATATACATCTAACATTAGCATTACCGCCAGTGTATCCGCTTTTATTACAATTTATAAATTGCGGTCTATCGCCTGTAACGGTCCAATCTGTGATAACTTCAATATCTGTCGTATCTCTCCATTCGCAATCAATCATTTTGAAATCTGCGCCTGAAATTGTGCCATAAGTCACAACACTATCAACACTTGTTACAAAAAGAATATTCTCAATTGTTATATTAGCTGCCGATATAACCCAAGTAGCATCAACATGACCAAATGTTATAGTTGGTCTATTAGATCCTTTTCCAAGGCCTATGATATGTACCCCGGCTTTATCGGCCGTCATTTTTGTTCCGGTTGTGCTATAAGTTTCCGTATGACCTGGCAAAACATATCCAACAACTTTTTTTCCGGCAGTTGCTAGGGAAAAAAGATAATCAATGCTTGCTAGGGGAATATCGGGACTATTTCCCGAACCTGCCGCATCACTTGCGTTGCTATTGCTAGAATCAATAAAATATACATCATATGGATGCTTAGCAAAATCAACTATATTTTGAGGGCCGCCCGGAACGTTGCTAGAAAAAATTGCGCTTCTATTTGCCAAATTAAACCCCTCCTTTAATCAGTGATTGCCGCTGGCAATACATCTTCCGCATATTTTGGATCTAGATAAAAATTAACTGAAATAATATTTGCCGCGTTAGATCCGCCGCTGGTTACATATATACAATCAAAATCGTTTGCTAGGTCTAAACAATTTGCTAGGTCTAATTGGAACCAACAAACTTTATTTGCTAGGGCCGCGGAAAAACTATAAGTCTTAGCAGCAGTACCCCTTGTTAAAGTATCAGCGGCCGAAACGTCGGCATTATACCAAATTTCGCAATTTCCAGATAAAGCCTTATTGTCAGATAAAGAATTGCTAACATCTGTACATTGATAGATTGTAAAATCTGGAATTGCCGCATTTGCCTGAGCAACAATTACTTGAACCCAGGCCCTTTTTGCATTTTTCAAACAAATTATATCTGAATCAACATTAGCATCAACTTGTGGCGCTAATCCGATAATATGTTTTAATTCTTCAGGTAAACACATTTTAGTACTATTCATTTCGATTCCTCCCTATATAAATTTTCTATAATTATCTAGCTTGCAATGTAATAAATGATCCTCTTACGTTGCTAGAATTTTTGATAGTTGTAGTAGTAGATTTTTTAGGCATACCATTACACCTGAATATAATTCTATAAGTATTTTCTGCATATAAAAACTGGACATGCATAGAAACATCAAATTTCATACCGCCATCATTTCCGGCTTTTCTAATCATCATATAATCATTAAGGTCACAAAGAATAATATCCCCTTTATCACCTAAAGCCTGGCAACAATCGGTTGGAATAACTGGTCTACCAAATAAATTAGAATACCCATCTACACTTAAACCACCAGCAGGCAAATAAACAGGCACGCCACCGGTCCCAATTGTCATAGCCATTTTAGATAGTTGTGTTTCGGCATCCGGATTTACTAACCATACAGCATTACGCCTTTTCATTCCTGGCATTCTAGCCCACATTTTCAATACATTATCATAAATAATTGTATCGGCTGTTTGCCCTGATTCTTTATTTACAGTTACAAGACAAGGAGCTTTCAAGATTCCTAAAGGTACGCCAGCGCCGGAACCATTCACAATCGCAATTTCGGCTTGTCTATCAACAGCAACGGCAAAAGATTCATTATACCAACTAGAGATAAATGCGGTATCTTCTTCTAATTCATCCGTTGCGTAAGCAATAGCCATCAACTTTTCAAGATCCATTGATTTTTTTGCAAGTTTTGGTTTGCTTGCGGTTACTGTTCCAGCCTCAGCGGCCCAATAGGCTATTACTCCACCATATACAGTAGTTGCAACGCTTGATTCGTCAACGTCCATCCATTTGACGCCTGAACCATTTACAGGTAGCATATTTACTCTAGATAAAATCTGTCCAGTCTCAACAGCAGTTTCAAAAATTCGACCGGCAAAATCTGGCTCCAAAGCAAAAGCCCCTTCAGATCCTATCCCTTCATTCATGCCGCTTGCTCTCATTTCTCTCTCTCTTACTTCTTTTTCAACAACGCTTAAACGTTGATCAATTTGATTACCTGGGATACTTGCTGTCCTAATACATTTTAATTGTTCTCCAAGTGTCCTAAACTGTCTCTTATATTCACTTTTTACCTCTGTGAATATTGGTGGTTTTACTGGATCGCTTTGTCTTGATTCCAGATAATTATTTTCACCATCTAAAAATTTTTCTCTTTCTAATCTTTCCTTTTCGGCTTTTTCGGCTTCTTCAATTTTGACTTTCATTTCGTCATAATCTTTTTTTCTTTTATTCCAATTTTCCAATTCTTCTTTTGACATATTTTCTTTGTTTGTATCTCTTAATTCTTTTGCGATTTTCGCAAGTTCTTGTCTCATTTCATTAAGATTCATTGAGTAATACCTCCCTTAAAAACATTAACCTTTTTTTATATTGATTTCTTTCTTTATATAATTTATATGGATCATTTTCTCTTGTATCAACACTTGATGAACTATAGGCCGGCCATGCAGTTAACGAAATCTCCGGTAAATCCGCAGTAATAACGGTTCTAACTACATTTTCTTCGTCGGTTTCGTCCCATTCTTGCTTACGCATAATAAATCCAACACTTACGCCGTCTATATCGCGCCTTTTAACACTTTCAACGGTATCCTTGCCTATCGTATTATCTGGCAAATCAGCCTTGAACCATAACCCAGTATTATCCTCTTTAAATTCAATTGTTGAATATTTGCTCCTGGCCAAAACTTTAGTTGTATCGTGATTTAACAATAATTTAGTATCGGTGTCTTTATCCTTTAAATAATCCCTAAAAGCCCCTTTTCTAAATTTTTCTCTATATGTAAACCACCAGCCCAATTCTTCGGATAAAGTCTCCCATTCTAGGGCATAACCTTCAATTTCTCGTTTTCCCTCTTTATCTTCTCTAATTTCAAAAATATTAGAAAAAATTCTAATCTCCTTGGTTTGGATCTCCGTCGGCAAAATTATCACCACCTTGATTATTATTTTTATTTGAAGCTTCGGTAATAGGGACCATATTTCCATTTACTAGAAATATGTCGCCACCGGCATCTTCTGGCATCGGGTTCATATCTTCCAATTCTCTTATATCATTTGCATTCATCCAGCCATTTTGGCGCGCGGTTGCGTATCCTTGCATTCTTGTTGTAAAATCACCTCTTAAAAGTGCGTCAACATTGAATTGTATAAAATATTCTTTTTTCTCCTGGTCGTTTAATAATCCCCTGGCTAAAGACTTTTCAAATCTTACAAGCCAGGGCCTTAAAGTGTTAGATACATACTCAATACCTTGATGCTCAATGTTAGAAAAAGTTGCATTGCTCAGATCCGCTACTTTGTGTGGAGGAATACGGAACCACCGGCAAATTTCCGGTATTTGATATTGTCTAGTTTGTAAAAATTGAGCATCTTCCGGAGGGATTCCCACCGGTTTGTATTTCATACCATTATCTAAAATTGCAATTTTATTCGCGTTATCTGGGCCTCTGTATAATAAATTCCATTCGGTCCGGACTTCATCTTTATTTTTGCAGTGGCCGCCTTCCGGCAATTCGAGAACGCCGCCCGGTTTTGTTCCATTTCCAAAAAAACTAGATCCAAATTTTTCAGTTGCCATTGTTAATCCCAAAGATTCCCTTGCATATTCTAAAATTGATAATCCGGTAATACCATCCATTGTTAAACCGGTAATATTTATAATTTCCTCTGTAGAAAAGTCTCTCTGTTTTTTTGGCTCGTTATATCTATAAAATAATTTTTCATTTTTATCTCTTTTTGCTTCCATATATTTAGAATATAAAGGCCATAACTCAATTACTTGTCCGGCCCGGTTATATATTTTTTGAATATAAGCATTTCCCCATAACAAAATATTTGTCATAAGCATTTCCAATAAATTTATAGAAAGCATTTCGCTATTCGGTTGGGAATTTATAATGTCATATAAATTGTGGTCCTGGGCCTTAATTTTTCCCTTTTTTTCTCTTTTATATAAAAACAAAGGTAGTGTTGCCACGTCTTCAGAGAGTATTTTGACACAATCCCAAAATGCACTAATATGAAAGGCTGATTGATCATTAATATTTACACCGGAGCTTGTCCGACCATAATCAGCTATATCATTTCCCGATAAAAATTCTTTTGCATAAGTACCCATTCTTTTTAATATCATTTTGTCAATAACTTTTGAAAATACAGGAATATTAATGACTTTGCGCTCCTTTCTATAAATTTTTTTAAAATAGCAACGAATTGTTGCTATACAAATCAAAAAAAATTATATATAATAAAAATAAGGTACACTAAGAAAACTTAGTGCTATCTTCCCTATGTAAAAATCGGTTTGGTTAGGCGGCCTGGCCGATTTTTTTATATATTTATATATGTATTTCGGAATTTCCATTATCTGCAAAAACTCTACAAAATGCAGTTAACATGGCGACAATTCCGTCAATTTTTGCTTTTTTAATAATAGTCTCTTTTCTAGATCCTTGTTTTATGGACTTAGCTGGTTTTATATTTCCATTGGCATCCATAATAATTCTTAAATTATTAAACATAAAGGTTAAAATTTCATTATCCATATGATTTAATGATTTTGAATGTATTAATGCCTCAACGTCATACATGACCGGACTCATAAATTGATAGGTTGGCCTAACTTCTACCATAATTAAGCCCTCATATTGTAAATCCGTAGCCACTGCATCGGCATTCCAAGGATCAAATCCAATTTCATCAAAATCATAAATTTTTCTGAGTTCTAAAATATCATTAACAATCGTGTGATAATCAATTTTATCTCCTGGTGTTGTTCTTAGTAATCCTTTTTCGATCCATTCTTCATATTTAATTTTATCTTTTTTTGAAACTGTAGAAAGGTTTTCTCTTGGTAACCAAAAGAAAGGTAAAACTGTATATTTATCATTTTCATTATCCGGAGGAAATATTAGTACAAAAGCCGAAATATCAAGTTTACTTGATAAATCAAGTCCTCCGAAACATTTTTTGTATTTTAATTCCTCTATATTTAAATTATGACTATTGGATAACCATTTGTCAATAGTAATCCAATTTGAATATTTTTCTGTCAACCAAACATTCAATCTCAATTGTTTAAATAATTTCTCTTCTGCTATTTTCCCATTTATCTTATCAAATGTCTCATAAATCCTTTCTATTTCAATAGTTTTACCTATTGACGGATTCACTAAATGCCATAATTTTCTATCTTGCCAATCAATTTTATCTTTTTGTATATAATTGCGGCCGGTCCAAACTCTATTATTTTCAATATCTAATCCCCAAATCGCGGCATAAGTCGTTTTATCATTAGATTTTCCTAATAAAACATCTTCCGCATTTTTGTGAACTTCCCAACCAATAGACATCCGATCCGGATCATTCCCGGCGGTTGTTATAAAGAAAAATAATGGTTGTGTTCTGGCATCTCCTGATCCAAAAGTCATTACATCATATAATTCCCGGTTTGGTTGAGCGTGTATTTCATCAAATAAACAACATGAAATATTTAATCCATGCTTAGAATAAGCCTCAGCGCTACAAACTTGATAAAAACTAGCCCTTGGAATATATACTAGTCTTTTTATAGAAATAATAGGTTTTATAACTTTTTTTAATGTTTTGTTTTGATCCACCATTTCAACGGCAACATCAAAAATAATGCTTGCTTGCTGTTTATCGGCCGCACAGCCGTAAACTTCGGCGTTCCATTCTCCATCAGCGCATAGCTGATATAAACCTAAAGCGGCTAATAATTCCGATTTTCCGCATTTTTTAGGCATTTCTAAATAACAATTTCTAAATTGTCTATATCCATTTGGTTTTATTGTTCCATAGACGTTTTTTATAATTTCGTATTGCCAATCAAACAATATAAACGGTTTTCCATGAAATGACCCTTTTGTATGCTTCAAATTTTGGATAAATCCAACTATCCGATCGACTTTTGACTGATCTATTATTAAATTATTCACAGGAAAATCACTCTTTATTTTAGATATTTTGCAATTCCATCATCTTCATTATCATCATTCATTATCATGTCTAAATTTGCTCTATCGCTGGGACTTAACCCAAGTTTTTCAATTGAAATTTTCATTCTAGTTTGATAAGATTGCGAAATTTTAACTAATGGATTTATGATAGGTCCCCTTTGTCCTAATGTTTTAAGTTTTTCACTATTTAATTCCTCTTCAGCCTGTTTCCACCTAGCATAATTTTGACAATACATTGCTAATATTGTTTTATCAAGAGTAGATATTAAATTTAATTTTTTTAATATTCGTAATATAATTTTCCACTCTTCTTTTGCTTCACTGCATAACCATATCGGGCATTTTAAATTATTAGCATCAATTTTTTTTTGTTTTTTAATTGGCCTTTTTCCTGGATTTCCTTCTAAAAGTTTTAAATCGATAGGCTTTTTAATTGACATGCTATCATCCCCTTTAAAATAATTATAACATATTTTGTTATTTTGTCTATAACCCCGGATATAAGCGACTTATATTAATTATATAAGTTGTTAGTTGCTATACCAGAAATTACCAAATATTCAAAATTATAGTAAATATACTCTATCCATGATTAATACTGAATTGTACGTTATAGGTCAATACTGACTTGTAGCATGTACCTGTATCCTAGTATTTAAGCGTAATGCGCATTACTGATTAATACTGACTTGTAGGTATGTTCTACAGGCTAGATTATTACAAGTTTGCGCATTTTTGTAAAGCCTTGATATTACTGACTTACAAGGATTTTAATGCATTTTTTAGGATTTTTTTCTTAATTTTACCGACAAATTTATAACTTTTTAACCTCTATAGCCCTTGATATAAGCGGCTTACAGGCTGGAAAATCTTAGGAAACTCGTAAATCGCCTACACTGCGACTTCCAGCGCTGACCG
>Ga0307419_10000054_pt1 | contig 40876 bp, 35 predicted proteins | sample SalMarWE160230MG_2_FD_202512 | JGI IMG/M metagenome (GOLD analysis project Ga0307419, IMG submission 202512) | Salt marsh sediment microbial communities from the Plum Island Ecosystem LTER, Massachusetts, United States - WE1602-30 | ecosystem: Environmental > Aquatic > Marine > Intertidal zone... | reverse complement strand
AGAAACCATACACTACTTCAGAAACCATTTGAAAGCCTTTTCCTTTAACCTGCTGTAAGGCGGATACCTGAGAAACAAATCAATAAGGTTTGATTTCACCATTACGGCTCTCATATTTGAAAAAGTCTCGAATGATTTCTTTCCGTGATATCTGCCCATACCGCTCGGGCCCACGCCGCCAAAAGGAAGATAAGGTGATGCAAATTGAACTACTGTATCATTTATTACTGCCGAACCGCATCTTATCTTTGCAAGGAATTCACGAGCATATTTCTTATTCTTAGAGAAAATATATATAGCAAGCGGTTTGGGATTTCGTTCAATTATATCATATACTTCCCCGAAATTTTCAAAATCGATAACCGGGAGCACCGGGCCAAATACCTCTTCCTTCATTATTGGATCATCAGGCTTAATATCCTTAATTATTGTTGGAGCCACATAATGAGTTTTCGGATTAACTGTTCCTCCAATAACAATTTGTCCTGTTGTCATCAAAGATGCCAGCCTGGAAGCACTCTTTTCATCGATTACACGGGGAAAATCATTACTCTGCTCCGGATTTTCTCCATAGAACGATCTGATCTCCTTTGTAATAAGAACCAGGAATCGATCCCTGATCTTCCTGTCAATCAGCAGGTAATCAGGGGCTACACATGTCTGTCCTGCATTGTAGAATTTCCCCCAGGCAATCCTTTTTACCGTATAGTCAAGCCTGGCATCAGCAGTAACGACACAAGGATTTTTCCCTCCAAGTTCAAGAGCGACCGGTGTTAAATTCCGGGCAGCTTTTCCCATTACTTGCCTGCCCACTCTGCTGCTTCCCGTGAAGAAGATATAGTCGAACTCATAATCAAGCAGGTATTCGCTTGTTGAATGATCTCCATTTATTATTGTAATCAGATCTCCTGGAAAATTACTCAGTATTTTTTCGATAACTTTAGTAATAGCAGGGACACGCTGCGATACTTTTAAAATAACACAGTTACCGGCGGCAAGAGCACTTATTGCAGGTAATATTGAAAGCTGAAAAGGAAAGTTCCATGGTGAGAGTACCAGTACCTGGCCATAGGGTTGCGGAGAAATATAGCTTTTAGCGATAAAATGAACAATTGGAGTTCTGACTCTCTTTGGCTTTGCCCACTCCCTGAGCTTTCTGATTGTCAGGTTCAGCTCTTTTAAAACAAATTGGATTTCCGAAGAAATTACTTCACACTCAGGCTTATGAAAGTCTTGCCATAAAGCATCTTTGATTTCCTGTTCATGCTTGATAATCAGTGATTTTAGTTTCTTAAGGTTTTCATGCCTGAACCTGATATCAAGAGTTTTATTTGTTTCAAAAAATCTCCTCTGGTTTTCAAGTATCAATCTGATCTCTTCTTTTCCCATTCGTTTTCAAGAACTAAAAGTTGTTTTGATATATCTGTCATTACAGTATCTTCTTTTCCATGAATTTTACTCATTGCATATTCTGATAATGCTGTTATTGTGAGGGCAGGATTAACGCCTATATTCCCTTGTATTACAGAGCCATCGGTGATATAAATCCGGATAACCATGTACTTTAAGGTTCTCATCAACCACACTTTTTTCTCCTGATTCAGACATTGGGCATCCTCCCAGGATATGGGCAGTTGTCGGCCGGCACCTTTTTCTGCCCGCTGTTGTCGATTTTCATTTTTCCTCCAAAAATCCCATTTTTCCACGAGCCTCAGACTTGCTACGCTTCCCCCGAAACCAGACCCTATTACGATAGAATCATATTTTATAAACATCACCGGCATCAGCAACTATTCAACAACTTCCTCCAGCGCTTTAATAAGCGGCTCAGTCGAGATCTTTGATCCTACTGCTCCCATCATCCATTGCTGTGGTGTCAGCCTGCCCTGTTTAAAGATCCGGTCAAGTTCAACAGTAAGATTTTTGCCTTTCAAATATTCTTCAATCTGGAACTGGATTACATATCCGTATGAATAATTAGGCAGGTAAAGCGGATCATTTACTGTATGTGAATATATTGCAAGCAGGGGAGAATCTTTCACTCCTATGACAGGTGCGAAATATTTGTTCCAGGTTTCAAGTGCATTATTTATCACTGCCTCCTTAAATTGTGAAGCTGAAGCTTCGGGATTCTCATACAGCCATTTCCAATTCTTCATTTCAACCATACCTACTCCCATTATCTCCATAAGCGACCATGCTGCATCCAGTATTTCCATCTTCTCTTTATCCGGATTATCATCTTTCATTCCGAGCAGCATAAGATCGCGGCTCTGGAAGACATAAGCCATAGCTTCGGTAAATGCTGTGTTTGGCACACCTGACATCATGTAGTTATCCACATCATAAAGAGTAATTGTTTGTTCAACATTGTGTCCAAATTCATGAACAGCAATATTATAGCCTTTGTAATCCATCCCTCTTTCTGAAATACGAGTGCGCAGGTGAGATACTGCTCCTTTCATTGATGCACCCCAGGCGTGACCTGATCCGCGTGCCGGATCAACTACTATCTTATCCGCCAGGTATTTTGCCCTGTCACGGCTCCATCCCAGTTTCATCAGCATTACAGGCATATCTGCCTTAAAAGCAGCAGGATCCGGATAGCGTGCTGAAATTTTTGAAGTAAGCAGATTTTCAGGAATACTGCTGCGTGTCTTGAATCCATCATACCAGATATCATAAGGTTTCAGGTCACGGCCAAGCCTTTCCTTAATCAATGAGGCAACCTTTATGAGCTGTGGTGACCTAAGATAGGATTCGAAAAGCTCTTCAACCTCTTCCCGGGAAATTTCCATTTCCCGGGAGAATTTCCTGAGAATTGCAGTATTCATTTCGGGATTGTAGGCATCAATATCTTTCATTGCCCTGAACGAATTCAATATTAGCTGATAGCGTGTATCAGGTTCATCTGCAGCATCAATAACTGCTCCCGCCTGTGTGACCCTGTTTTCGAATGGTTCCCATTCATAATCATGATTATTGATCACTACCTCTGGAATATCTTGTTTTACAATGTGTTCCATAACTATAGCAATCATTTCCTGTTTCTCGGGGCCATTTTTCTTATCAGCATAGTCTGCTTTAAGCTCATCTCTCAGGTTCCAGTGGGAGAGCAGAACCATATCATCCGGAAATATTTGCCGGCCGTCAGCTGTTCGTAGTTGTCCCATATAGATGTTGTATTCAGCTATATACATATCTCCATTACCGAGAGCACTGTTGAGAGCCTGATTAAGTTCAGCCGGCACACGGGATACACAGATATCCCCGAGCCTTGCCATAGCCCATTCATCACGGCTCCATTCCGGACCCAGCTTTTCTTTCTCGGCCAGAGTGAAATAGGGAAAATTCAATGCTATTACAAAGGCAATCCTGTTGGCATAGAAATCATCCTGAATATGAGCACTTACTGAATAATTGCCAAACATACGGTCTATCTCATCAATCTCACCGGCCTGTTCATCAAGCGTCTTTCTGAGATCCAGGGTAATCTCATTAAAGTTTCCGTAAAGTGATTCGAGATAGTTGCTTATTTTATTGAAAACAAGTTTCCTTTTTGCAGGATCTGAGATATAATTATCCTTCACAAACCCAGCAAATTCGGCCGATGTTCCATCGGCAGGTCTCCATAGTGATGCTGCATGTTTAACTCCTTTCTCCAGGAGTACAGGGTCAGCATCCGGATATGCAGCTTTTATGCTTTCAATGGCCTCATTAATGGTGGGCTGACCTATGAATTGTGCCGCTGGTTTATCTGCGGTGACAGATTTATCAGTTGAACAGCAAGCTGCGATAACTGTTATTGTCAGTAGGATTAGAGTCTTTTTCATCATATAATAATTATTGGACAAACTGTTCGGCATAATATCTGGCAGTTAGTTTTTCTCCTGTTGCTTTTTCAATCATATCATTCCAGTAGTACCTTGTCCCCGGCATAAAAACGTTATTTTTAAAGTATTCCCCGACCGGTTTTTCTCCTATAAATGACATATTATCAGTGATATTTGCTTTTATATAACCATAAAATTGTGAAGCAAGAAGTTCTCCAAGGAGGTAATTGTGGTAATAACAGGGATACAGAGCAATATGGATCTTTGTTGCCCAGTCAGGCATGTCCCTTCCTTCAGGTTTAGAAACCATCTGATATTTTTCTGCCAGATCCCACCATAGCTTGTTTAGATCCTGGTCAGGGTTTTCATACATTGATTTTTCAAACCGGTACATAACTTGTGCCCAGCGGCTGAAGACAAGCATTTCGAGCCTGAGCGATTTACGGCAGTTCTCTTCGATCTTTTCTCTTTCCTTCTGATCAATGATACGCATGCCGGCCATCCAATCCGGATCTTTTGCCAGTCTTCCAAAAAAATTGGCTACAGCCTCCGTAGTAAAGGCATGAGCCGCATCCCTGAGTGTGAATGGCAACGTCATATCATTATAGTAAGAGTAGACCCCATGTCCAAGCTCATGAAGTATCGTATTCATCCAGTATACATCGGGACGTATATTATCAAGGGTACGTACATCACCTGCACGGTCAATGTCGGTGGAAAATGCATGTTGATTTTTGCCCGGTTTTTCATAGAGGTCGCTTTTTGCCAGTATGGCATCTACATTAAGTCCGATACCATCGTAAAAAGCGGCTGCCAGTTTTACAGGGTCCTGATCTTTATAATATGTGTCAAAATCGACAGGATAAATCTCCGGCCCTTCCTGGAAATACCTGTTCTGGTAGTGCCATGGTTGAAGATCAGAGACTTTTATCCTGTATCTTTTTGCGAAATATGTATCTATATCACCTTTGAGTAGTATAAAATTTTCTCTTGTGAGATTATCCAGTTCATCAAAAATAGCTGTTACCTCGGCAGGATCCTGACCTGACAGTTTCAGGCTCATCTCGTGGAAGTTGTTGAATCCCAGGTTTTTGGCTATCACATTCCTGTGTTTTACAAGCTCGATAATATCTCCTGCGACTACAGGTCCTATCATCTTATGACCTTCCCAGGCTGCCTGAAGTTCCTTACTGTCTGTTGAATTTTTAAGTAAGTTTTCAATCTCATTATCCGATAATTCCTTCCCATTTACTAAAGCCCTGAAACTTGAGTATTTCTTGTTGATATCGGTTTCCATCTTCAACCGCCGGGCTATTAGAGAAGTGTCAACCTGCCCTGCCAGATAGGCATCATAAAGCAGTACCAGTTGCCTAGCCAGGATCGGATCCTGAACAAGACCTGATACCTTTATCTTTTTAAGCTCTGAAAGGGCCTTTGTATCAGTATACAGTTTAGCCAGATTGAATGCAGCTTTTTCACTTGATACCCAGTCTGTATCGGTACCTGATATATTAGCGTTCCACGATGTTAAGGCTGCTTCACGTGACAGGGGGATAGCCTTTGCTTCATAATATGAAATGAATTTTTTCAGTCTCTTTTCCATAATTTCCTGCTTTGAACTGCATGACCAGAACAGTGTTATAATCATGGTAAATGTTATGAGTAAAGGATTTTTTTTCATCTGTAAATTATAATTTTAATGGTTTCAAAGTTTTTTTATGAACTACTAAGGTAATAATACACCGATTTTAATCTGTACTGTTTGCTGAAAACTTTTAATTTTGAGGATTAGAATATTTAATGTGTTATGGAAGTATTTCTTTATTTGGTTGGGGGATTGATATTTGGTTCAATAATTACCTGGCTGGTTACCAGGTCGGTGTTAAAAGCTAAATTTCAGGAATCATTATTAGCGAAAACAGAGGAGTTAAATGAGATAAAAAACCAGAACAGCTCATTGCAGGCAAATCTTAAGGCCAGGGATGAAAGTCTTGAAGAGGTCAGGAAAGCAATGATAGATACATTCAAATCTGCTGCTTCTGATGCTCTGTTAAACAACAACCTTCAATTTTTAAACCTGGCTAAAACCCAGCTTGAGGGCAAGATAAAGGAATCGGAAGGCAACCTCGATCAGAGGAAGGTAGCAATTGAAGAGATGCTTAAACCGGTAAAGGACTCAATCGATACTTACAAGAAGAGAATAGAGGAGCTTGAAAAAGGTTCAGAAAAAACATTTGGCCAGGTTACGGAGATGCTTACAAACATCCAGAAAACTCATTCTGCTCTGCAGAAGGAGACAGGGGCACTGGTAAATGCATTAAGGAACCCAAGAGTGAGAGGAAGATGGGGGGAGATTGGTCTCCGCAGGGCAGTAGAGTTTTCCGGGATGTCGAGTCATTGTGATTTTATTGAACAAGCTTATACAGAAGAAGATGATCTGGCAATGAAACCGGACATGATTATAAATCTGCCGGGGAACAAACATGTTGTAGTTGACTCTAAACTCCCTCTTGATGCATACCTTGAGGCTCTCGAAACGGATGATGAATCAACCCGGAACGCCCTTTTTCTTAAACATGCTAAAAAGTTGAGGGATCATATCACGAAGTTAAGCAAGAAACAATACTGGTCGCAGTTTCCAAATGCTCCCGATTTTGTGGTGCTCTACATGGAAGTTGAATCTGCTTTTAATGTGGCATTAATGACTGATAAGACTCTTCTTCAGGATGCAATGAATAATAAAATAATACTGGCAACTCCAACAACACTGATCGTAATCCTTAAATCAGTAGCAATGTCATGGCAACAACATAATATTACTGAAAATGCTCAGCAGATAATGACAGCTGCGGATGAGTTTTCTGCAAGGGTAGGTATCTTTGCAGATCATCTTGAAAAGGTTGGTGGGGGATTAAAGAGCGCTTTGAAGAGTTATAACGATGCTGTGGGTTCGTGGGAGAGCAGGATACTGCCTGCAGGAAGAAAACTTGAGCAATTAAAAGAAACAGACAGTAAAGATGCACTGCCCGAAATTGAAAAAATCGACAAGCCCTTAAGAGAATTAAATAAACCGGAAGATTGATCGGATGAAACCAGTTATTCACATGGTACTGACAGGACTTCTATTAATCTCCTGCTCTGGGAGCCTGAAAAAAGACACAAGTTCTCAGGATATACAAGATCAACAAGTTACAAAGCCCGACAGCACTTATTTGTTCGACGGAGTAACACTCGATGGATGGGAAATAACAAATTTTGGGCCACAGGGGCCCGTCTATGTATCAGGTGGCGCAATAATACTGGGAATGGGTGAAGGGTGTACCGGAATAACATGGGAAAAAGAATTTCCGGTAATGAATTACAAGGTGACTCTTGAGGCGAAACGTGTTGCAGGTAATGATTTTTTCTGTGGTATGACCTTCCCCGCAGGAAAGGACCCCTGTACTCTCATTGTCGGAGGATGGAGCGGCACAGTGGTGGGATTGAGCAGCATAAATAAAAAGGATGCCTCGGAGAACGAAACAACAACCTTAATGGAGTTCGAGAAAGATCATTGGTACAGAATTTGCCTTATGGTGAAAGAAGACACAATAAAGGCTCTTATTGATGATTCCGTCGTTGTTGATTTTATAAAAGGATATAAGTCACTTTCAATAAGGCCTGAAGTAGAATTATCAAAACCGTTTGGAATTGCATCATGGTATACAACAGCAGCATTAAGAAATATAAGGCTGGAAAAGATTGAAGAATAACATTTTAACCACGGAAAACACAGCCTGCCCCGACATGTCGGGGGATTGACACTTCGTGAATTAGTGTTTTAAAAGCAGAAAAAAGACATATTTTAATAATTATGATCATGAAGAAAACAGTATTCATACTATTGATATCCAGTGTGTTGATTTCATGTAAAATAAATCATCTGTATATGAATGTTCTGGAACCGGCACCTGTAACGCTTTCACCTGAAATAAAAAAGGTTGGAGTCATTAACCGCACTGTGCCGACTGACAAAACAAAAATCCTTGATGTTATTGATAAGGCTTTGACTCTGGAAGGGATTAACCTTGACAAAGATGGTGCCGAACAGGCTATCAATGGCTTGTCTGCGGAACTCTTGAATAACGACAGGTTCGATGAGGTCAAAACACTTACTGATATTGATTTCAGAACCCCCAGCCTGGGTATTTTCCCTGTTCCGCTTTCATGGGAGATTGCAGCAAGGATTTGCAGCGAGACAGGAACCGATGCCCTGTTTGCGCTGGAATATTATGATACTGACACAAAAATCCGATATTCCACACATGATGGAGGCCCCAGTAAAATACTGGGTCTGAAGATACCCGGAATTGTACATCAGGCTGACATGGAAACAATTGTAAAAACCGGGTGGAGAATATATGATCCTGGCAGCCAGGTCATTGCAGACCAGTATAATCATTTTCAATCCGTGGTTTTCACAGGTACAGGAGTTACTCCTCTGGTTGCAGTTGCTGCACTTGTGGGAAGAAAAGAGGCCATAACTGAGGTGAGTAATAAGGCGGGTCATAGTTATGCTCTGCGATTAATACCATTCGAATTACGGGTAATGCGGGATTATTTTGTGAAGGGGACCTATAATTTCAAGATAGCCAAACGCAAGGCACAGGTCGGTAAATGGAACGAAGCTGCTGAATTATGGGAGCAGGAGACAACAAATCAAAAAAGAAAAATTGCTGGAAGAGCAATATATAACATGGCTATTATTAATGAGATCAACGGTAATGTTGACATGGCTCTCCAATGGGCTCAGAAAGCCTGGGAATACTATAAAATAAGACAAGCTCTGAAATATGTAAGGATTCTGGAAAACCGCATGATGAAAAATGATATAATAAATGAACAACAACAGTACCAAAATTGAAAACTGTCTCATTATTATTGTAATGAACACCCAAAATTGTTAAAAAATGTTAAAAAATTATAACATTGAATATTTCGAATATTCAAGTTGTCTTGGTCTATGTACTTTTACCTGTTCTTTTTAATTTCCCAAATTTGACCTTTCGGAATAGTAACATTGAATAGTTTTTAATTTATCCCGGGAAGCAGATTATTGATATTTCGTTGCATGAGCAAAATATATTTTTTGTTTTTGTTTTTTCTGGTTTTTCTTTCTGAGCCTGACCTTACCGGAATAACGCTGTCTTCAATATCAGACCCCGTGAATCCCCGAAAACAGGATACAGCAGGGAAACAGATTCTTTATAACGGGAGGCTGTGGCACAATTTATACTACAGGGTACAAGGCGACCAGTTCTTGTTCACTTCCGGACTCTTACCCGGTACAGTTACAATCGACGGGAGATTATTCAAAAATGTTCTTATCAGCTATGACATCTTTAAAGATGAAGTCCTGGCTATGAATGACATCGGAAGGATGATTCAGCTTAATAAAGAAAAGGTTGATGGATTCAACTTTGAATATAATTTCAGAAAATATCAGTTTAAGAATCTGGAGGCAGACAGCCTGAATAACCTGGAAGGATATGTAAATGTGCTGTTTGACGGCGAGCTGACCCTCTTTGTTAAATACAGGAAAGAGATCGAAATGCTGGCAGTAGAAGACAAATATGACCAGTTTTACCAGGTGCACCGTATATATCTCAGGAACGAGGGTATTAATTATCTGATAAGAGGGAAGAGAGGTTTTTTAAAACATTTAAGTGACAAAAAACAACAAGTTAGGAATTTTATAAAAACCAATAAACTTCAGGTTACAAGAAAAGAACCTGATAGTTTTGTCCCCGTCCTGGAATATTACACCAATCTTAAAAAATAATGCCGTTAAAATGAAATTCAAAATATACCTTCTGGTCTTTGGCTTATCATTGTTCAGCAAACTGGATGCTCAGGACGAAAAAAAAATAACGTGGGACTACCGGGGTCAGACATTTAAGGAATTTGCAGCAAAGGCAGAAAGTCAGTATGATTTACACTTTTTCTTCAGAGACGAATGGGTAAATAATCTAAAACCAGGTAATTATCCTGGAATAGTATCATTGACAGAATTACTCGACAAACTGTTCGGTGATGCCTCTCTTTATTATTTCATTGATAATACAGGGAATGTTGTATTAACAAAAGATTTTGCGGTTAAGATTACAAATAAACCGGCACCAACCGGCGTCAAGAACTATATTCCGCTAACTGACTATGATACGGGAGATGAACAGGAACTGGCTGAAAAAACTTTCTTTGACATAGGAAATCCTTCTGACAGGTACAAGCCGGGGAATGTCCTTTTATCAGGTTATGTAACCGACAGGGATACAAAGGAACCGGTTTCCGGTGCCACAATTTACGTTGAGAAATTATCCGCAGGGACCATTACAAATGAATTTGGACATTTCATTCTTAACCTTCCGCGTGGTTCGCATTTGCTGCAATTCTCATTTATCGGGATGAAGGAAAAACAGGTTAATATCAACCTGTACGGGGAGGGGGATCTGAATATTGAAATGAACAGTATGCTTATTCCTTTAAAAGAAACAGTTGTCTCTGCTCAAAAAAATGTAGTCCTCCAGAGATACGAAACCGGTGTGGAAAAAATAAATATTACTTCATTCAAGCTTTTACCGACATCAATGGGAGAATCAGATATTATTAAGAGTATTCTTCTGGTGCCCGGTATACAGTCAGTTGGAGAGGGATCAGCCGGATTCAATGTCAGGGGCGGTTCTTCTGATCAAAACCTGCTTCTTTTATACGGTGCTCCTGTATATAATTCATCTCATTTCTTTGGTTTCTTCTCGGCAGTTAATTCAGATATTATTAAGGATGCAACATTATATAAGGGAGGAATTCCCAGCCGATATGGAGGAAGGATATCTTCAGTACTTGATATCGGGACAAAAGATGGAAACTGGAAGGAATTTGAAGGGAATGCCGGTATAAGTCCGATCACAACACACCTGACGGTTGAGGGTCCTATTATTAAGGATACCCTGACTTTTATTATCAGCGGCCGTACTACCTATTCAAACTGGGTACTCAAGCTTATTGATAATCCTGCACTCAGCAGAAGCCGCGCATTATTTTTTGACCTCAACGGTAAAATAACATATGATATAAATAAGAATAACCGGATTGAACTTTCATCTTACCTGAGCCATGATGCTTTCAGGTTCAATTCGGATACTGCTTATAGTTATGATAATCACATTGTTGCACTGAGATGGCGTCATTTCTTCACCAGCAGGTTTTTCTCCGTAATGTCGGTAAATAACAGCAATTATAAGTATAATGTTTCCAGCGATGAGAATCCAACAGAGGGATTCCTGCTTTCACATCAGATTAACAGCACAGGAGCTAAAGCTGATTTTAACTGGTACCAGGGAAGACACGAGGTGAACTATGGACTCGATATCACAAGATATGCAGTTTCCCCCGGAAGTTATGTGCCTTTTGGAGACTCATCACTTGTAGTAAAAGAAATAATTCCTGAAGAGAGAGCCCTTGAAACAGCTTTATATATAGAGGATAAATATGTCCTTACAGACTACCTGTCGGTAAATGCAGGAATAAGATTTTCTACCTTTTTCGCCTCCGGGCCAAGATCAGTACTGATTTATGATCCTGATTATACCAAAAGCAACTCGACAGTTATCGATACCCTTACATTTAATTCAAGGCAGTTACTTAAGACATATGCTGGTCCCGAATTCAGAATATCATTAAATTTCAGAACTTCACCAAAAAGTTCCATTAAAATTAATTACAACAAAACGCGGCAGTATTTGCATTTGTTATCTAATACCACATCAATATCACCTACAGATACTTGGAAGTTAAGCGATTATTACCTTAAGCCACAGGTAGGCAATCAATATTCAGCAGGATTTTATCAGATGCTTTTGAATAACAGCATAGAATCGTCAGTTGAGGTCTATTATAAACATATCAAGGACATGTTTGATTTTAAAGGAGGTACAAAGCTGGTGATGAATGATGATATTGAGACGGACCTGGTTAATGTTCTTGGAAGAGCTTATGGTGTTGAACTGATGCTGAAGAAAAGTGAAGGAAGAATACGATGGAGTGTCGCATATACCTATTCGAGAACACTGCTTAAAAGTACCGGGAAATTCAATGACGAGGTTATAAATAAAGGCAAATGGTTCCCGGCTAATTTTGATAAACCAAATGACCTTATAGTAACTTTTAACTTCCTGTTCTCAAGGAGGTTCAATTTCTCGGCAAACTATACATGGAGTACAGGAAGGCCAATAACATATCCTATTTCAACGTATCACCTGGGCGACATGCTTCTTATGCAGTACTCCGACAGGAATAAATACAGGATTCCTGATTATATGAGGCTCGACCTTTCCGCTACAATAAGCGGAAACCTTAAATCAAAAAAAATTGCACATCCTCACTGGATATTCTCAGTATATAATCTTTTTGGAAGACAGAATGTTTACTCTGTTTATTTCATGAATGAACATAACAGGATACAGGGATATAAACTATCAGTATTCGGACAGGCTATTCCATCTATATCCTTCAATTTTGACTTTTAAGAATCATGAGATCAAATAAATACATAGCATTAATTACAGGCGTTCTGATTATAAGCAGCTGCATAACTCAATTTGTTCCTGAAACTGATGAGAATGATACTATGCTGGTTGTTGAAGGTATGATAACCGATCAACCGGGTGTTTACACTGTGAAATTATCAAAGTCGCTTCCTCTTTCGTCGAATGGAAATACAGTAGTACTTACCGGATGCATTGTAACTATTTCCGATGATAATGGAAACTGGACAAGTCTGTATGAAACACAACCGGGTACCTATGTAACAGACGGAGTGTTCAGGGGATTTGTGGGTCGAAAATATAAATTACTCATAAACACAAACAATCCTGATCTTTCATATAAGAATTATGAATCATTATTAATGGAAATGAAACCGGTGCCCCTCATTGATTCTTTGTTTTATGAAAAAATAACTACTGAGGTAACAACGGATGGAAGACCATTGAAGCAGGAATGTCAGGTTTATCTGAATACTTATGATCCTGATGGTATATGCAAGTACTTCAGATGGGATTTCTCCGAAACATGGATATTCCGGATTCCTTATGAAGTTACTAACCGGATATGCTGGATTACAAATAATTCGAACTCCATTTTTATCAAGAATACATCAGTTTTATCTGAAGACAGAATAGAAAAATGGCCCGTAAACTACATTTCGGCAATAACTGACAGACTGTCGAAGAGATATAGTCTGCTCGTAAACCAGTATTCGATTAATGAAGATGAGTATAATTACTGGGAGAAGTTACAGAATGTAACTGAAAACGTTGGAAGTCTTTATGACATCACTCCTGTTTCAATACCGGGTAATATTTACTGTATCGAAGATCCATCCGAGCAGGTGCTGGGGTATTTTAGTGTATCCGCAAAGACCTCAAAAAGGATCTTCATAGAAGATCGTTTTGCTGGTCTGGCATATCTGTATAGTCAGTGTCCTTCCGATACAATATTCGGAATGATGGCTCCGGAACCTGAAGGACTCGGGGTATCATACTGGCTTATAATTGACAACTCATACGATTTCTTTAATCCTTACAAAGTATATACAACGATAAAGGGTTGTGCCGACTGTACTGTACGGGGAACAACTGAGGAACCATCATTCTGGAGAGAAGAAAACAAGTAACAATCTGAAGATAGAGTAAATGATAAGATATTTAAAACCGGTTATTTTTATTCTGTTCTGTATCCTGAATTCTTCATTTATTTATGGACAGAGACAGATTGTTAACATAGATGATATTACCGGTAAATTTAATCAATATTGTAAGGACGTCCCGAGGGAGGAGATATATATACATACCGACAGGGAAGATTTTATTGCCGGTGAAGAAATGTGGTTTAATGTTTATGTGGTTGACAGACAAAGCTCCAAACCTTCGCCTTACAGCAGGATCGTTTATATAGAGCTGATGAACATGTATAATAATCCGGTGTTGCAGAAAAGGATCCTGATCGAGAATGGATCTGGTCCCGGACAGGTTGTCCTGCCTGACTCTTTAAGCTCAGGCAATTATACATTAAGAGCATATACAAACTGGATGAAAAACTTCCTTCCGGTAAATTGCTTTATGAAGGATATAAACATATATAATACATTCAGCAGTCGTGCTTTTAAGGTCAAACCCGGCTATAAGAATATAATACCGGAAAGACCATTAACAAGAAGAACAATACATTTCACAAAAGATGAATTTACTCTTGAAACAACAAAATCCGGATCAGGAGATCTGGAGGTTTCAATACATACAAATGATGTATTCCGATCCCGGTATGGCAATGTGTTTTATCTGATAATGCAGACTCATGGTATTATATACTTTAAAAATACAGTGAGGGTATCAAGTGATAATATAAGCGTGAATATCCCCGGGCAGAACATCGTACATGGTATAAATCATATCACACTGTTTGAAGTGACTGGAGAACCGGTTTTTGAGAAATTTATTTATACACCGGCTGCAAACAACAAATATCTTACAATTGATACATCTGGTGAATATGAGAGAAGAGATAAAATATCACTCGACATAAGTATTAATACAGAAATAGTTCCATCAACTGAACTGGTTAACCTGAGCCTTTCAGTAGTTCCTGAGAATGGAGGATTTAACTCTGGTGATATTGATGATTACATGGTTTTCGGAACGGAATTCGGGATTATTCCTGATAATATAAAAAATAAAAAACTTGACGAAATAGATCCCGGGATACTGAACCAGTTCCTTTCAACCCTGAAAAGCAACTGGATAGACTGGGATGTTATTTTATTTGACGATATTCCTTCATACAAATACGGAATTGAAAAAGAAAGTCATTTTCTAACAGGAAGCCTGATAAACAGAAGCACTCTGAAAGGAGATGGTGGTGAATATATTTTTCTCTCAACTCCCTCGAAAACAGCCTCTTTGCAATATGCATTAACCGATACAACCGGTAAATTCGTATTTGACTTCCCGATTATGGAAGGGATTAGCGATTTGGTTATTCAGCCCGAAAAGGTGATCCGGAACAATACCATAAAAATGGAATCATCATTTTCAGAAGTTGTTTATCTATTTGAAGGATCAGGTTTTTCCGACAGAGAAACCCCGGCATATGTACCTGGCATGAGTGCACATTACCAGGTCGCTAAAATTTATGGAACATCATATATCGGAAACACTTTACAAAAGACCATTGCCCTGCGTGAAACAAAACGGTTCTATGGGAAACCCGATATTGAACTGGTTATGGATGATTATATTAAACTCCCGGTAATGCAGGAGGTCTTCTTTGAACTTCTTCCGGGGATTTTTATGAGAAAGAGAAAATCGGAATATGAAATTTCAATATATAATTCTGCGGAGGACAGGATATTTGACAAACCACCAGGTCTTTTTATAGACGGTGTACTGATCAATGATCCTGCGCTTATTGCCAACCTGGATCCTGATCTTGTCGAAAAAATTGATGTTGTGAAGGATGCCTATTTTATTGGTGATTATTTCTTTCTCGGGATTATTAATGTAATAACTGAATCGGGAGATTTTAGTAATGTAGCTCTGCCTGACCATGCTATAAGACTACCATACAGGGTAACCGAACCTGTTATTGTTTTCTTATCACCCGATTATTCTGCACAGGAATCCAAGCAGAATAGAATACCGGATTTCAGAAATACACTCTACTGGAATCCCTCTGTTAAACCCGATACGGGAAACAAAATATCCATTGAATTCTGCGCCTCAGATCTTCCAGGTGATTATATGTTATATATTCAGGGAATTACGGCACAGGGTGACAAAATATCCTTAAAGAAAACCATCAGGATAAATTAAAAAATCCTGTCGGCAAACTGAAAACTACAAAGCCGCTCTTGACGCTCCGGGCGAGTGGTATCTCGACAGATCGGGATACCTTTATATGGCATAATAATTCATAAGATTCCTGAAATACGGGTTAAGGCCATCGTAGCAAAGGCCAGGGCCAGAAAAAATCCGACCATATCAGTAATTGTCGTTAGAATTGGTCCCGATGCAAGAGCCGGATCAACGTTCATCTTTTTAAGAATCAAAGGAATCGTACCTCCTATGGAAACTGCTATTAATGTGTTTATTGTCAGGGCTCCGCCAACCACAATACCCAGGTAGATATTCCTTTTCCAGAGATATGCAGCAGCCCCGATCAGAATTCCAAGGATCAGACCATTTATTAGTCCGACGGAAATTTCCTGTAACCATACCCTGAAGACCTCACCAGGCCTTACGGTACCAAGCGAAAGTTCACGCATACTGACTGCTACAGCCTGGTTTCCTGTACATCCGCTCATATCAGATATTATCGGAAGAAAAACAGCCAGGGCAATAACTGCACTTAGAGTTTCCTGGTAAAAAGCAATTACACTGGCAGCAATCAGATTAAGCAAAATATTGACTGACAACCATGAAAGACGACGACGTGACCTGAGCCATACAGGCATGGTCCTTAACTCATCGCCGCCAACAATACCCTGGGTTTCAAGGTGTTCAAAAGCCGTCCTTTCATTCACAGCTTCAAGTACATCATTCCTTATTACAACACCTATTAACTGGTTCTGACCATCAACAACCGGAAACCCGTAAAAATTATATGTGTCAAACAAATCATCCAGCTTTTCCAGAGGAGTATCCACGGTAACAGCCATTACTTCTTTCTTAATAACTATCTCAGAAAGTCTCTTTTTGGGACTACTCAGTAACATATCCTGCATCTGTAAAACTCCGACAAACCGGTTTTTTTCCGATACCACATAAATATACCTGATATGGTAGTTCTTATATTTTTCAGAGTATGCCCTGAGATCTTCAATTGCCTCTTTTACGGTTGATGATTCATTATAGGCTATATATTCCGTAAGCATCAGTCCGCCGGCAGTTTCAGAGTCATATTCGATCATTTTTCTGACCTTGGCAGCTTCATCAGGATGCATCTTTGTAAGAATTGCCTCTGCCTCCTCTTCGAGCATTTCGTTGATAAGGTCCGCCCGGTCATCGCTAGTCATTTCATTAATAATAGCAACTGCACTTCCGGCATCCATTTCTTCGATTATATCTGCTGCCTGGGCTTCGGGCAGCTCTTCAATAACATCTGCTGCTTCTTCAGGATTGATCATTAACAGCAATTTATGCTGATCTTTCCTGGTAAGCTTGCTCATAAGATATACCACCTCACTTGTCGGAAGTGATTCAATGAAATTAGTCAGCTCAGTCCTGTTATCTTCATGCAGCAATTTATCGACGGTCTCAAAAGGCTGCAATGTTTCTTTGTGATCCATATCTCTATGTGTTTCACGGTTTTATTGCACAATTTCGTTTCTGTATGGTGCTGAGGCCTGGGCCCCCATGCGGGTTACACAGATTGATGCTGCCTTATTTGCAAATATAACGGCATCCCTTAATCCTTTTCCTTCAGCAGTTGCGACGGCCAGAGCAGCGTTAAAAACGTCTCCGGCACCAGTTGTATCTACTGCTTTGGCCTCTACTCCGGGAAACATTTCAGTAAAGTCCTCTGATTTTACAAAGGCACCTTTTGCACTCATAGTTATTATAACATTTTTGACACCTCTTTTATGAAGAGATGTTGCCGCAGCTTCAGCTGTAAATTCATTATGGACCTTTATGCCTGTAAGTATTTCTACTTCAGATTCATCAGGAGTTATGAGCCAGATATGCCTGAGAAGGTAATCATGTAACTTTTGGGCCGGAGCAGGATTAAGGATAACTTTTATTCCATTTTCGGCAGCTGTAAGCGCTGCATATTCAACAGTCATAAGAGGGATCTCAAGTTGAAGAAGCATGACTTTGAATTTATCAGCAGACAGAATGTCACTATCAATATCCTGTACCAGGAGGTTGTGATTTGATCCGGGTGCAACAACAATACTGTTCTCTCCCTCCTCATCAACGGTGATAAGAGCAATACCTGATGGTAATTCAGAATCCTTAACAATAAAGTTTGTATCGACACCCTCTTTCTTCAATATTTTTGTTGTCTGATTTCCAAACAGATCATCCCCTATTTTTGCGATAAAAGTAACCTTACCCCCAAGCCGTGAAGCAGCCACGGCCTGATTTGCACCTTTACCTCCGGGATTCATTAAGAAGGTTCCTCCCAGTATAGTTTCTCCCGGCATAGGAATTTTATCAGTTTTAATAACCATATCGGTATTAGAACTGCCGATAACAATTATACTCTTCATGTGTCAATAATTTATTTCCAAGGGTTATATTGGACTTCCATGTTTGATATAAAATATTAATATTATTGTCTGTGAATGAAATATATGGAGGTTTCATATTCATAAATACAGGCTAAGAATTTTCTTATTCGACCTAAGATAAGTAAGAATTCTGTATTTTATCAGATTATTAATCATTTTTCGAAAACAGTAGTTCCTTTAACACCTTATTTTTAACTCTATATTGATTAAATACATTAATTGACTATATCAGAACCATGAACAGGAAAATTATAACAAAGATAACCTCAAAGAGCACAAAGGGAAATTATATATTTTGTAAATTCACAGTTAATTCATATAGCTTTAATTATTATGAGAAAGATCTATGCTATTGGAGAAACACTACTTGACATAATCTTTAAAAATAGTCAGCCACAAGCTGCAAAACCAGGAGGAGCCATGCTTAACAGCACCGTTTCACTGGGACGTATCGGGTTGCCTGTTTATCTTGTGAGCGAATATGCCGATGACGATATCGGAAAAATAATTGATGACTTTCTCCATGATAACGGAGTGGGAACAGTCTTTGTCGATCATTATAACGAAGGTAAGACAGCTCTTGCGATCGCTTTGCTGAATGAAAATAACGATGCCAGTTACACCTTCTATAAAAATTATCCCTTAAACAGGCTCGAGATGGAATTTCCTTTTATCAGAAAAGATGATATAATATTGTGTGGTTCAATTTATGCCATAACTGTTGAGATCAGGAAGAAATTCACTGATTTTATCAGCAGATCCAGACAGCAGGGAGCCATTGTAATCTATGATCCTAATTTCAGGATGGCTCACGCTGCGGAGCTCGAAGAGCTTAAGCCGCTGATAATTGAGAACATGCAGATGGCCCGTATTATAAGAGGATCCGATGAGGATTTCAAAAATATCTTCGATACAGATACCCCTGATGAAGCATGGAAAGTGACCAGGGAATACTGTAATTGCCTTGTATATACTGCCAGCGGGGAGGCTGTTTATGTCAGGACATCCTTTTATTCGGGGAAATTTCCGGTGAGGAAATTAAAACCGGTGAGCACAATAGGAGCGGGAGATAACTTCAATGCCGGAATGATAACAGCAATTTATAAGAATAATATTAGTGTGGAACAACTCGAAAAAATGGGCGAGGAGGAGTGGTCGCAAATTATTTCCACCGGCGTGAATTTTGCATCTGATGTGTGTATTAGCTATGAGAATTATGTGTCTCAGAAATTTGCTGAGAGTTATAAATAACTGAAATATTACCTATATGGATTTTGCGTTTGCCAGCAGGTATTTTTCTGCTTCAACTGACCAGATATAGCCGTTTTTCGAAACTATCTCATGCAGTCCTGCGTAAAATATATTATCTGCCGCTAATTCCTCCAACTTATAAAGCGAGACAAGCGGCATTGAAATATTTGTATAAATTAGCTTTTTGCCTCCGGGAATTTTCGGCAGGTTTAATGTTGTTTCCACTACGGCATCCAGTCCTCCGACATGTGTTATCATTACTGCCGGGTTTATCTTACCTTCAGCAATGAGTCTCAGAGATTCACGCATATCGTCAGTATTTCCGCCTGATGTACTTATTATGTGGGTAGAAGCATAATGAGCATTATAGAAATTTATTTCTGCCTTGAAATTCGGATCTGTCGGTCCTGCGAAGAAATTCAGACATCCGTCAAAGCCCAGTATTGCATCGCCCTGTTTTACCACCTCTTTTACCGGAGCAAATATAAAAACATCGTCAAAGCCACTGCCCCCGGCAAGGTCCCGCAGATGGTCAACAGGGTCATTTATCATGCCTGTATTGACAAAAACCAGCCTGATCCCTTCTCTTTCAGCCTTTCCCGCAGTGAACAGGCAGGCTGCTCTCGATAAGCGGCTGTCATCAATGTCGGTTACAACAATCAATGACGGCTTACGATCATGGTGCAGGGCATAATCGATTGCGCCAAGACCCATTGGTCCTACACCCGCCAATATAGCCAGCTTACCACCCTCCCTGATGCCCATTTCATGTTTATAGGTGCCTGAAGGTATATGATAACTGGCATGAAAAGCTCCGATAATACATGACATAGGTTCCGACAGAGATGCCGGAAACCATGCTTCACCATCGTAGGGCAGCAGACAACCAGCCTCCATGACAATATCAGGGATTATTATATGTGTTGCATTTCCTCCGATATAACGAAATGAATACCCGGGAGCATCCAGAGTACCTGTATGGGCCATTGCAGGTTGTATGGAGAATTTCTGTCCTTCATGGTACATATGCTGCCATTTTTTTCCCACTTTAACTATTACTCCGGCGAACTCATGACCGATGATGGTGGGATTTACAGCAATGTCATCAGGAATACGCTTATGCTCTGAGCCCTGCAGCGCTGCCTTGTGTGATGACATACAGATACTGTCGGAGACAACCTGTGCAAGTATCTCGTCATCCTTCATTTCCGGCAGGTCAAACTCCTCCAGCCGCAAATCCTTTTTTCCGTATATTCTTACTGCTTTTGTTTTCATCCTAACATAACCTGTCCACCGGTTACCGGCAGATCCTGACCTGCTCCTGGCTCATTCTTTTTATTTTATTGAGTCGCCGTTTGTCTTGCCATCCTGCCCTGAAGGGATAATCCAGCCCCTTGCCGCTTATATATACTCTTCCGGGATTATTGGGATCATTTATCCGGATTCCTGATTTCTGTTCATTCTTTAGAAGGCAAATAAATTCTATATTGAACAGAGGAAGAACATTATGCCTTATACAGGCTGAGTGAAATGCCTCAAAGCCGTCAGTCACCAGAAAATCATTTATTCCCGGCACAGCTATTTCCTCCTCATCAGCCATATACAGGGCTGTTTCAAGCCTGTCGAAAGCGCTGAATGAATAGAGTGTATGAATATGCCCGTTAGCCTCCCTGAATGCCGGAACCCTGGCGCCATTCATTATTCTTATTGATTCTTCGTAGGGAGGAAAACCAGAAAGGAGTTTTTTGATCATTGCACCGGATTTAAATTTCTGATCTGGATTTTAGGAATATGCTTGTTAATGTCTGAACAGCCTGTCTATTTCATGTATCCTCGAAGGAGATAGCATTCTCTTCTTCCCCTTCATCTCAATAATCAATGTCATTTTAGCTGCATTTTCAAGTACTTCGAGCTTGTCAAAAGCCTGTAAAATAGTCGCTCCAGTGGTAAGGATACCATGGTTTTCAAGCAGAAGAATGTCAGCATCAAGTGAATGTTCTGCAACAATGTCTGCAAGTTCTACCGATCCCATTAAAGCATACGGCACAAAAAGAGGCTCTCCGCATATTGCTCTCGCTTCGGCTGTCAGACTTGTATTTATCGGGAATTTCATTGCAGTGAATGACGATGCGAATACAGGGTGTGCATGAACAATTGCAACAACATCGGCTCTCTTCTTATAAATATTGAGATGAAGGGCATATTCAATTGATGGTTTGAGATCAGGCGTCAGGTTTTCGCCAAGTATCGATATTACTCCCACCTCTTTCCATTTCATCCGGCCTTTGTCAGTGGCGGAAGGCGTTATCACGATTATGTCCTCCGAAACACGGGAGCTGATATTGCCTCCTGAGGTTGTTGTAAGTCCCAGACGGTAAAGTCTTCTCATGAAGCGGGCAACCTCTTTACGCTGCTTTTTGTATTTCTTATTTTTCTTCATAAACCAGCTTTAAAATCCACAGTGCATTTATAAGTCCGGCATCACCTATTATATATGCGCTTCCTTCCGGTTTCTGACTTGCCAGGAAACTTGATGTTGCCAGGGCACTGGTATAAAAGTGTTCAACATCGACAATTATTCCGAGTCTTTTTAGCTTTTCATGGAGCTCTTTAGGAGTTCTCTCACTTGCATTTGTCAGGAAGAGGTATTTTTTCCCTGAATTTTCCATCCATGCGAGAAATTCATTAACCCCGGGCAATAATTTGTTCCCGTGATATATCACTCCATCCATATCGATGATGAATCCGGTCTTGCTTTTGATATTTTCAACAATATTTTCCATTTCTATACTTTACTTATAATATTTTAAGATTGAGATCAAAGGTCGCAAAGATTTAAATAGGTTACAAAGATATACAGGTTAAAATATTATTTCATTGACCTTTAGACTCCTTCCCTGTTAATCTTCTCAAAAAGGGCGGCACCAACTGAAATATCCCCCGGGCCTCCCACAATGGCATTCTTTGTTTTTATCAGGTTAGGCATGTTCTCAAATTCGTTCACGTCAGAATCCTGTCGTTCCTGTTGAGATAGCATATAGCAGATGTACTGTTTGCAACCTTGGAAATATTGCCTGTGAACTAAAGAAAAATGTCAAGTGGGATCCGACAACCGAGACTTTCGTTGACGATACTGACGGTGCAGCAACAGAACTAATGCAGTATGAGTAAAGTAAACCATGGGCACTCGTATAACCGGTATTTAACAGAATAAAAAAGAGACCGTAATTTTTTTACGGCCTCTTTTTATAAACTACGGTAAGATCATTCAGCTTTTTTTACATTGATGGCCACAGGCCCTTTTTCGCGTTGTTCTACTTCAAATTCAACAGCCTGACCTGCTTCAAGCTCGGATTGTGATACCTCCAGACCTGATCTGTGAACGAAGATATCTTTCTCATCTTCTGTCTGAAGGAATCCGTAACCCTTAACCCTGTCATACCATTTAACAGTGCCTTTCATAATTTTTGTTTTTTGTTTTTGATTTTACATATCCCTTCTGTTTCCTCCTGGTCCTCGGCGATCAGAATTGCCGCCTCTGAAATCTCTTCTTCTGTCAGCTCTTTCAATTGACTCGTTTACAATAATCTTTCTTCCCTGCACCTCGGCGCCGTTAAGTTCTTCAATGGCCTTTTTTGCCTCAGCTTCGTTAGGCATTTCAACAAAACCAAAACCTTTGCTTTTCCCAGAGTATTTGTCAAAAATAATCTTTGCAGATGTTACTTCGCCATACTCTTCAAATAGTTCTCTTAATTCTGCTTCATTCATTTTAAAATGAAGACTTCCAACGTAAATGTTCATGATTCAATTATTAATGTGTTATTATACAATGTCAAAGGTCATGTTTTTTTTCCGAAACAAAAAATATTCTGTTTAATATATTGAATTTTAATTACTTTTTGAAGCGTAATTTGTAAGGTACCCGGTCCTCGATCTGCACGCTATCGCAGGATAGCACCGAGTACCAAGCACCGGGTACCGAAATCATTTCCTGTTCCTGATATAAATATGCTTAATATTATTCTGCCCTGAATCCCTCTCATCTATCTCAAAATCAAATGATCTGATCAGGGGGGTTAGTTTGGCAAACCCGAAATTCCTCGGATCAAAATCAGGCTGCTTCTTAAGGATCAGGTTCCCGACGTCACCGAGATATGCCCAGCCGTTATCATCAGCCAGGTCATTGATAGATGAGGCAATAAGTCTCCTGGCCTTCCTTGCCTGAATTTGTTGGTCACTCTCCTCATCCTTTTGCTTCCGTGAAACAGGCTTCCCTCTCTTTTTCTTTGCCGGAGCCGCTTCCTGAATGGTAACGGGAGAGTTAATTATTTCAATATAGATGAATTTGTCGCAGGCAATAATGAATGGTGATGGTGTTTTTCTTTCACCTATTCCAATAACTCTCATACCTGCTTCCCTTAATCTTGTGGCCAGCCTTGTAAAATCACTGTCGCTGGAGACAATACAAAATCCATCCACTTTTCCTGAATACAATATGTCCATAGCATCTATTATCATCGCAGAGTCAGTGGAGTTCTTCCCCTTCGTGTAACTGTACTGCTGTATAGGTGTTATTGCATTTTCAAGCAGTACCTGCTTCCATCCCGAAACAGTTGGTTTTGTCCAGTCTCCATAGATCCTTTTAAAGGTTGGAGTCCCATATTTGGCGATCTCTTCGAGCATCCCCTTGACATTGCTGAATGGAATATTATCAGCATCAATCAGTACCGCCAGTCTTAAATCTTCTAATGTTTGCATAAAGCCGATATTTTTATTGCAAGTTACAATAATTAATTCAAGTTACTTGATCGTTGGTCCTTGGTCCTTGGTCCACGGTCCTCGGTCCTCGTTCCTCGTTTTTCTTTTTTGGTGAAGAACCCCGTAATGTTTGTTTATAAATAAAGAATATTATTAACTTTACGGCCACCTGAAACAGGCACAATATTTAAAAAACAATCTATATGGGGAAAGGTGATAAAAAAACAAGAAGAGGCAAGATAATTCTTGGAACTTATGGGGTCAGACGGCGCAGGAAAAAAATCAACAAACCTGCCGTTAAGAATGCCGCACCGGTCAGGGAAATAAAATCAAAAGATAAAAAGTCTCTAAAGGAGAGAAAACCTGTTAAAGAGGTAAAAGAAGTTACTGAAGCAAAAGAGGTGAAAGTACAGGAGCCGGTCAGTGAAGTTAAAGATGTAAAAGAAGTAAAAGAAACGAAAGCTCCCAAACCTGCCAAAGAACCCGAAAAGGCCAAAACAGTAAAGGAACCAAAGAAGGAGAAGCCTGCAAAGGAAACCAAAACAGCTGCAGCGGCTAAAAAAGCCCCGGCTAAGAAAAAAGAGACAAAGCCGGTCAAAGCAGTCAAAGTAGTAAAAGAAACAAAACCGGCAAAGGCGAAGAAAGCTCCGGCAGAGAAGAAAACAACGAAAACAACAAAAACAGCGAAAACCAAGAAATAAAGACAGTTAGCAGTTGGCAATTGGCATTATGTTAATAAATTTCGCCGGCTGGTGATACCCCCTGCCTGATGCCTGACGCCTAATGCCTTCACTATCAACCATTTATCATCCCCGGGATCAATGATAGCATTTATAATGACAGGCTCATCCATCGATAGTGCCTTATTGACAGCATCTCTTCACGGATACCTCTGATTGTTGCCTGTTCAAAGATCAATGCTCCTGCATTTAACCCAGCAAGTATTTTGAACCACTCTCCGGGCTGGTCTGTATATTGAATTATCTTTTTGCCAGTGGGCAGATCAGTCTTGATAGTATTAAAATGAATGAGAGGTACAGCGGGTAACCACGACCAACACAGAAGTATTATGTGTGAAAGGATTTTTTTCTGATCTTTGCCGCCAAAATATTTTAATTGGAAAAGAGGGACGATACAACATTCTGGGCAATTGTTACCTGTCTTTTATGGTCCACTGCCTATGCAGGCATAAAGATAGGTTTGGAATATGATACCCCGCTTCATTTCGCAGGAGTACGTTTTACCCTTGCAGGTCTTATGATCCTTCCGTTCACCGTAAAACCTAAAGCCTTTTTCTCTATGATAAGGGAACACTGGAAGATTGTCATCTGGGTGACAGTCCTGCAAACGCTTGTCAATTACATACTGTTTTATCTTGGCATGGACCTTGTTCCCGGTGCTCTCGGAGCTGTCATTGTAGGGTCTCAACCACTTGTTACAGCAGTAGTTGCAGCAATGATGCAAGAAGGAGACAGGCTTACGGGGAAAAAGATTGTTACGATAACTTTCGGCATAACAGGTGTAATCCTGATAAGTGCCGGAAGGCAGGCTTTCAAACTGGGAAATCTCATTGAACTGCTTGGTGTTTTCATGATCCTTGGTGCAAATATAGCCACCGCCACAAGCAATGTTCTGGTGTCAATGAAGGGCAAGGGGATGAATCCTCAGGTGCTCAGTTCTACATCACTTTTTATCGGAGGAGCTGTAATCTGGCTGATTTCTATACCTCTGGAAGGAAAACCACAGGGACCCATGCCTGTAAAATACTGGTTAGTCCTTCTATGGTTAAGTTTTATGGCAGCCAATGCCTTCTCTATATGGTTCAGGCTTCTTCAGAGACCACATGTTAAAGTCTCTGAACTGAACCTGTGGAAATTTATTATACCTGTTGTTGGTGCAATACTGAGCTGGCTTTTTGTCCCGGGTGAAAAACCGGAATGGCTCACCATAACGGGGATGATTATTATAACCTTTTCTTTGATTTTATTCTATAAAAACGGTATAAAATTGGGATCACATCAATTAAATCGTGATGTATCATGATATTAAAATGAAATCGTAATTTTGTCTCATCGTCATAATCTGACTATGAAGAAAAGATTAATAGCTGTTATATTATATGCACTTTTCTGGCTGCTGTTTTTTGTTTTTGCCAGGCTCTTCTTTATTTTCACCCATTTCAGGGAAGCTATCCAGTTCAGTGCGGGCACACTGACAGCAACCTTCCTGCACGGGATAATACTGGATATGTCAGCAACAGGTTATATTCTTATTATCCCGATGCTGGTCCTAATCCCGGGCATTTACTTTACCGGCAACTGGTACAGGCGTTTTGTAAGATGGTATTCTTATTTAATAATACTCATATCTGTAGTCATAGTTGTTGCCGATACATTGATATATAAATACTGGGGATTCCGTATGGATTACAGTGCCCTGCAGTACCTCAATACTCCTAAAGAGGTGATAGCGTCAGTAAGCACCTTTCAGTTATCGGTTGTCATCCTGACAGTTATCCTGATCACAGCAACTTTTATCCTGTTATATAACAGGCTCATCGACAGACTGTTTGATAATTTTAACAGGGTAAAGCTGTGGCCTGTTGCCATGCTGTTTTTTACAGTTCTTTTTGGATCTCTTATTATTCCTGTCAGAGGTGGTGTGGGAATTGCTCCTGTAAATGCGGGCTCAGTTTATTTCAGTCAGGATATATTTGTAAATCATACCGCAATTAATGTGGCATGGAATGTCGGCAGCTCGGTTTTTAACCGGAAGCCGTCAACAAATCCGTATAATTATGGTGATCTGGATTTGGCAAAGGAAATGGTAGAATCTCTGACAGTTGAAAATGGAATCCCTGTTAAATTAATAAACAATACAAGACCAAATATTCTTCTTTTTGTACTTGAAAGTTTTGGCAGCACCCTCATAGGACCGTTAGGAGGAGATTCATTAACAACACCATGTTTCAACAGGTACACCAAAGAGGGAGTTTTGTTTACAAATTTTTATGCTTCGGGAAACCGTACCGATAAGGCCATGCCTGCAATTCTGAACGGGTATCCGTCGCAACCTGTTGTGTCAATAATGAAAGAACCCAGGAAAACACAATCACTTCCGGGCCTGGTAAAAATTTTAAATGAACAGGGTTACAATAGTGCTTTCTGGTATGGAGGCGAAATCAATTTTGCCAACTTCAATTCATTTGTCATCAATTCGGGTTTTAAACAGATCATAACGATGGACAATTTCAGTCCTGAGTATTATAATTCCAAATGGGGGGTTCATGACCATATTCTCATGGCTGCACTTGCGGATTCAATGCAGGTTGTCAGGGAACCATTCCTGAAAGTCGTTTTAACGCTTTCAAGCCATGAACCTTTCGAGGTTCCGACGGAACATGCCTTCGAAGGTCGTGATGATATGACAAAATTCAGAAATTCAGTATATTACACTGATAGTACTATCGGGTCATTTCTCGACTGGGCAAAGAATACTGACTGGTGGGATAACACTCTGGTAATATTTGTTGCTGATCACTGTCGCAGGAGCTCTCTTGAGATCCTGGCATATTCCGAAGAGATATTCAGGATTCCCATGCTCTGGGTTGGAGGCGCTCTTGCAACACATGGTGTAAAAATAGATAAATTGGGAAGTCAGGTCGACATCCCGCTTACAGTGCTTCACCAGCTTGATCTTAATGATAATTATCCATTCGCAAAAGACCTGTTATCTGAAGGATCAAACTCATTCGCATTTTATACTTTTAATGAAGGATTTGTCTTCATCACCGACACATCAAAATATGTTTATGATCATAAGCTCGGGGCACCGGTGGCCGGGGAGTGTACTAATCCCGAAGCAGCAGGCCGGTTCGGAAAAGCCTACCTGCAGGTCCTTTACGATGATTTCCTGAAACGATAAAATTATTATTATCCCTTTATCTTCTTAGTGTTATCTCCGCCCGACTGAACGTCTTTCGGGCGGGCTTTGAGTCCTTTGTGGTTAAATACTATGAGTTGCACGGAGATTTTACGTAAATTTGTTACATGGGGCCCCTAGAAGTTAAAATATATGCTCAGAATAAGGTTCCCAGGCTGGATTATATTGCCGGGATAATCATAGGAGATATTCTCGGATTACAGTGGGAAGTGGTTACTGACAGACGCAAACTGGGCAAACACCCTGTAATCAACTATTCATCTGATAATATTCCCGGCTCCTTCAGGATCAACCCTGACACGCTGTTGTTTGAGACAGGTGTAAATCAAAGGGATATAGTAACCGGTGAATGGAACAGCCTGCCTGTATTCTTCCTGACCCCGGACTGCTCTGATCTGCCTTTTGATATTTTTGCGGCCTCCTTCTATATGATAAGCCGTTATGAGGAATACCTTGATTTTCAGCGTGATGAACACGGGAGATTCCCGGCTTCATTATCGCTTGCCTTTAGAAATGGATTCCATGATATTCCGGTTGTCGACCTTTGGGCGAAGGAGTTTGCAAAAGCATTATTGAAGAGATTTCCGACGCTTGCCTTCAGACGTAACGAGTACCAGGCACTTCTGACAGTAGATATTGATGTGCCCTTTGCCTACCTGGGAAGGAATCTTTTCAGACATGCAGGAGGAGTAATACGGGATCTCACACATAAAAAGGAGCATATCGGTGACAGGTACCATGTTGTTACAAATGAAAAGAAGGATCCTTATGAGACTTTTGATTATATTATTGAAAATGCTGAAAAAGCACATACGGAGACCAGATTCTTCTTCTCGGTAGGTGATCATTCGCAATATGATAAGAATCCGTCATGGAAAAATGGACGATACAGGGAGCTTATTAACATGATCGCATCAAATTATACCCTGGGTCTTCATCCCTCATATTATGCAGCAGAGAAATATTCACTTCTGGAAACAGAACTGGCTCATCTGAGGAAGATCACTGCTAAAGAGGTAATTTCCGGCAGGTTTCATTATCTCAGGTTATTCATACCGGAATCATACCATAACCTTCTGAATGCAGGGATCACTGAGGATTTCTCGATGGGCTGGCATGATGAACCCGGTTTCAGGGCGGGAATAGCCAGACCTTACTGTTTCTACGACGTTTCTGCAAATAAGCAAACAACGCTCAGGATTATTCCATTCCAGGTTATGGATGTCACTCTTTACCAGTATAAAGGCTATGATCCTTCAGCATCAAAAGAAGTAATTTGTAAGCTGATAAAGGAAACAAAAAATGTTGGGGGATTATTTGTTAGTCTCTGGCATAATACCTCATTGCTTGAAACCCCGGAATGGCAAGGTTGGCGGGAACTGTTTGAATCAATGCTACAAGATCAGCAGGCATGATCGTCTATCTTAAACATGAAGAAATAGACAAATTGAAATGGGATAGCTGTATCGGAAGTTATCCGGGAGTTAAACCTTACGGATACTCATGGTATCTCGATATCATGGCGCCCGGCTGGGATGCTCTTGTAGACGGCGATTATGAATCTGTATTCCCTATACCCGGATTGAAAAAATACGGTATTCATTATATTTCCACTCCCACATTTCTGCAACAGCTTGGAGTTTATTCAACCGGTAGGCAAGCTCAGGGAGTGATCGACATGTTTTTGGATAAGATACCTGATTTTTACAGGTTCATTGATCTGTGTGTGGGACAGAAAATAAGCAGCAAGGGATACACTATAACGGAAAGGATTAATTATGAACTTGATCTTTCCAATTCCTATGATACCATCTGGCAAAATTTCTCTTCCGGATGTAAGAAGAGTATTGAGAGAGCAGTCAGGAAGCGACCTGAGATAGTCAATGATGTGAATCCCGGTGAGCTTGTCACTTTGTTTCGAAATAATAAAGGGTTGAAAATCAAAGGATTAAAAACGCTGGATTATAAACGGTTCAGAATACTAATGGATTTGTGTATCAGTTCCGGAAGAGGGAGAATAATGGGAGCAAGAGATTCAGGCAAGAAACTGATATTCGGAAGATTTATCCTGGAAACTGAAGGAAGAATAATAATGCTGTTTGCGGCAAATACACCTGAGAGCCGTAAAGGTAATATTGGATATTATATTATTAATGAGTTGATTAAAGAATTTTCTTCTACCAGGACGATCCTTGATTTTGAAGGATCTTCAATACCCTCCATAGCATCATTCATGGAGTCGTTCGGATGTACCAATGTTCCATTTTACAGGATATATCACAATCGGCTGCCATGGCCCGTAAGGTTTCTTAAATAGATCATGCGATCGTGTCGAAACCCGGCTTTGCGAGATTAACTCCGCGACGCAGTTCCGCAAAGCAGAAGGGCCCTGAGCCCTCCACCTTCATTGCTTTTTATTCAGGTTCTGACAGGAATATGTATATTTGTATAAAACGAAACGATGTATTTAAATAAGTACACAGATGAAATAAAACTGCTTTGTCAGCAAAACAAGGTTAAGGCGCTTTATGTTTTTGGTTCAGTTTTAGGTAACAGGTTTTCTGACAAGAGTGATATTGATTTTATTGTCGATATTGATATTAGTGACCCTCTGGAGTATGCTGATTCCTATTTTAGTTTGAAGTTTGCGCTGGAAGATATATTTAAAAGACCTGTTGATCTTTTAGAGCAGAGAGCATTAAAGAATCCATATCTTATCGAGTCAATAAACAAATCCAAAACACTTCTTTATGCATCCTGAAATTAAAGTCTGGTTGAAGGATATTGAAATATCAATAATAGAGATATATGAATTTCTGCCGTCCGGAAGTACTTTTACTGATTTTAGAATGGACATTAAGTCAAGAAAAGCAGTCGAGAGAAATGTTGAAATTATCGGAGAGGCCATGAAAAGGATTTTAGAAAAAGCTCCTGATATATTCATAACTGATGCAAGGAGGATAGTTGACACCAGAAATCGCATAATTCACGCATATGATAACATATCTGCAGATGTTATCTGGCTGATTGTGGAACACGATCTTCCTGTTCTTAGGTTTACCAGTCCTGTCTCCTGAACTGCTATTGTCATGCAATCGTACCACCCGGCAATCGCACTTGTTTAGTTTTGCATTCTTCTCCTTACTCCATACCCTCCGCCCTCTGCCCTCTGCCTTCCGCCTCCTGCTCTTCGCTCTTCGCCCTGAGCTCTTTGCCCTGAGCCTCAGCCCCCTGCCCCGACCTTCCCTTAACAGAAAGGGGGTGTACCCGTGCGAAGATAATACTTTTCCGTAACTTTAGTTGCAGCGCTGACGCTCCTTCGTTGGTCAGTGTCTTCGACCTGTGAAATGATAAATCAGGGAAACTAAGTACTATTTTCTAATTTAAATCTCATATATTATGAAGAAACTTAGTAAATTACAGATCAATTCTGACAAATTGATGAAAAATGAAGAGTTGATGACTCTGAGAGGAGGTTATGGGGGACAATGTGACTATTGGTGCTGTGTGTATTATGGTGGTGAACTCATGTTTTGTGGTGTCGGTTGTGGAGAAAGTGCATTTGGTGCACAAGCTGATTGCAATATGTTTTATGGTGGTGGGATCTCTTGTCAATGCTGGTAACAAAAAGGTATAATTCTAATCTTGAGAGCTTCATTTTGGACACTATAATTTATTGAAATCGTATTTAATATGACTAGGATATAACCATATTGAAGCTCTCTATATTTAACTTAAAACAATGATAAAATATATTCAGGCATTTTTATTCTTTTCACTGATTCTATTAATTATTAATTGCTGTAGAACTAGCAGAATCAACAATTCTTTATCAATAATAGATATTGAAGCTAATATAAAAAATATGCAAAAGGTGAATCTTAGCCAATTTACAAATATCATCCATTACATACCTTTGAAAACCTTGGAGGATCTATCATTGAGTCATGTTGTGAGTTGTGATTTCTCCGACAGTTTAATTTTAGTCAATGACCTCAGGAAATGTTTACTTTACGACTTTGAAGGGAATTTTATATCAAAAATTGGCAATCAGGGAAGAGGACCTGGTGAATATCAATATGTTACTAATATTAGCTTCGGTCCAGATAATAGAGTTTATATTCAAAGCCTTTTTGATTTGTTTGAATATCATATAAATGGTTCATTTTTAAATAAATATGAAAAAAGGTTTTTACCTGATAATGATTATATCGGAAGTTGGTTACTGATAGAAGACTCATTATTTTTCGGGAAAGTTTCTAGCTCAACCGGACTGGAAAGAAATAAAGCTTTGATTTTTAATAAACAGGGAGGAATTAAATATTTTTTTAGAAACTATATTCTATTCAATCGGGGAAGAGAACTAGCTGGTCGTATGGAACAGCACGCAAATATCTATTATTTTCAGAACAGATGTTTCTTTAAAGAAGCTTTTAATGACACTTTGTTTTATTTAAATAAAGACTTCCATTTGATACCATTATATGTTTTCAAATTGGGTAAATTTTCAGAACCTGTCTCACACAGAGAGAATAAAGTCCAGGAGAAAGATTTAGGCATTACAAAAGAATGGCAAAACTATATATATCTTGAAGATGTCTTCCATACTTCAAATCACTTACTTTTAAATTGCCGCTTTAACAGCCAGTTTCCTGCTAAGAGGTTAACTCCAAAAACAATTGTTGAAGGAATGACCTCCATGTATAATAATACAAACGTTTTAGGGTTATTTGATATAAAAGCTGAAAAGCTAATCTTTGCTGAACCGACAAGTACTAATAATCCACTTTTTACTTCTGGCTTATATAACGACATCGATGCCGGCCCCAGGTTCATTCCACAGAAACAGGTTAATGATTCTGTCATGGTTATGTGGGTGCAGGCAAGTGAACTAAAAAATCATGTTTCAAGTGATGACTTTAAGAACAATATGCCAAAATACCCTGAAAAGAAGAAAGAACTTGAAAAGCTGGCAGCAAGCCTGAAGGAGACGGATAATCCGGTGCTGGTGTTGGTGAGGTTGAAGGAATAAATGGCACGAGACATGCGGTACGTGGTATGGGGCGAGCGGCAAGGGGCACAGGGCACAAGGCAAAAGGCAAAAGATAAAAGTACTTCCGACTTTAGTGACCTGCACGACCTGCATGACCTGCACGACCTGCATGACTTAATCATCCGTACGCCAGAAATTTTCTAACGAAACTTATAGTCAAAAAACAGTCATTATTGAAAAAACTTGTTTAAATTTATAATCTGTTAATACAAACCTCATTATAAGCCGGATATAAAATGAAAGTCAGAATTGTTATCTGTCTGCTGTTAATGCCAACAATAATCTTTTCCTGTAAACGGAAGTCGACCGAAAACCTCGAGGAGATGGCTCGCCGTGCTTCACATCCCGAGGCAGTGCTGGTGAAGACCGTTAAACTCGAACCTTCAACTTTTTATCACGAGCTTATCAGTAATGGTAAAGCCTATTCTTTCGAAAAAGCTGTTGTACCTTTTAAGGTGAACGGCATAATTAAAGAACTTTATATAAAGAACGGACAAAAGGTAAAAGCCGGTGATCTGCTTGCCGTTATCGAGGATTTTGAGTATAAATCAAAATTGACTACTGCACAACAGGCTCTTGAAAAAGCTGAAATAAATTTCAGAGATGATCTTGTAACAAGCTATTTTACCACTGATACTACAAATCTCTCTTCGGTAAAAATCAAAATGTCAAGAATCAGGAGCGGACTAAACGATGCATTGACAGCTCTTGAAGTTGCAGAATACAATTTTAACAATACACATATCTTTACTCCCATAAGCGGCAACGTAGCAAACCTCGATGCTCGCCAGTGGAATCCCTCACAGAATTATACAAGCCTCTGTACGATTATTTTCGATGAGATCATGGAAGTTGAATTCCCTGTTATTGAATCGGAATTCAGCTTCATAAGCAAAAGAATGCCTGTTGGTATTATTCCGTTTATCAACGACAGCACAATGATTACAGGTACAATTACTGAGATCAATCCTCAGGTGGATGAGACAGGTATGGTGAAAGTGAGGGCTGAATTCAGGAATAACGGCCACCTCATCGATGGTATGAATGTGAGGGTTGTTATTCGCAAACCAGTCCCGAACCGGCTCGTGTTGCCTAAAGAGGCCCTTGTGATCCGGCAGGGTAAGGATGTAATCTTCGTCCGGCAGGATACACTGGCGATCTGGAAATATGTTACTGTTGAATTCGAGAACAGCACCTCCGTTTCAGTAAAAGAGGGTCTGGAACCGGGTGATCTTGTCATTGTAAATGGTAATGTAAACCTGGCACACGAAACAATTGTAAGGGAGGAATGAACAGGGAACCCCATTACAGTTCTTTTCTATCCACATTCACGGTCAACATACTCTTTGTAATGCTGATCATTGTCGGTGCGGCAATGATACCTTTGCTATCGCTTCAGCTTAATCCTACCCGCTATCTTCCTTCACTTACCATTTCATGGTCGTGGCCGGAGGCTCCGGTACGTGTTGTGGAACAGGAGGTTACAACAGTGCTGGAGGGTGTCCTTACTACTGTTACCGGTGTTAAAAATATCTCTTCATCCACTGTTAATGAGGGTGGAAATATAACTGTTGAATTCGATAAAAATATTGATCTGAGGGCAAAACGTTTCGAAGTCGCTTCTCTTCTCCGGGAATCACGTAAAAGACTACCGGAGAGAGTATCATACCCTGTGATAACAATGAATATGCCTTCGAACCAGTCGGGATCAATAATCCTGAGCTTCCAGCTAAACGGTAATGCCAGCCCGTCATATATCTATAATCTGGCTGAAGAGGTGATAAAGCCGGCTATCTCAGTTGTTGAGGGTGTTTACAGCGTCAGTATCTATGGTGCAACGCCACAGGAGTGGGAGATCACATACGATCAGCAGAAACTCTCCTCTATGGGCATAAGCTCTTCGGCAATAAGCAGCTCTCTCAATGATTATCTTCTTGATCTGGAACTTGGAGGCGCCGTAGAAACAGGATCGGGAGCGATGAAAAAAAGAACCTATCTTACTCTTACCGGTAATAACTCAGGATCATTAAGGTGGGATGATATTCCTGTTGCAAAGGTTACCGGCAGGATTATCCACCTTACCGATGTGGCACAGGTGAGATTGAAAGATCAGCGTCCTCAGAATTATTATCGTATTAACGGTCTCAATACAATAAATATCAATATAAGTGCAGACAGAAATGTGAACAACATAAAGGTTGCCGAAGGTGTTAAGAAGGTTATTAAAAGAATCAGGACAGAACTGCCCCCGGGTTACAGCATCAGAACTTCACTCGACAGTACCATTTACCTGAAAGAGGAGATATCTAAGAATATGTTCCGAGCTGTCCTTTCGGTTATTCTTCTTCTGCTCTTTGTTTTTGCCATAAGCCGTGAATTCAAATATCTTCTCATAATCGCCATTAGTCTGGTTGCCAACATATTGATAGCCTTTATATTTTATTATCTTTTTAAACTTGAGATACATCTCTATTCGCTTGCCGGTATAACAGTCTCCTTTGGTATCATCATAAACAATACCATAGTGATGACCGATCATATAAGGTTTCAGAAGAACAGAAGAGTGGGAATATCACTTATAGCTGCAACACTTACAACTATCGGAGCGCTGGCTGTAATCTTTTTCCTCGATGAAGCTTCGAAAGTGACGCTTTCCGATTTCGCAGCGGTGGTGATAATAAATCTTTCGGTATCGCTTGGAGTTGCTCTCTTCTTTATTCCATCATTGATAGAAAAAATCAGGCTTAAACCAAAATATAATGCCCTGATCATCAGGCGAAAAAGAAGAGTGGTCAGGTTGTCGAGGGCTTATCTTAGAAGCATTAATTTCATTATTAAATACAGGGCAGCGTTTATTATCGCAGCTATCCTGGTTTTCGGACTGCCGGTGTTTTATCTGCCCGATACATTGCCAAAAGATGCAAGGAACCAGGTTAAGGATGAGGATCGTACCGGATTCCAGAAGTTCTATAACAAGACCCTCGGTAACCGGAAGTATGTACAGGATATAAAACCTGTTGTAAATAAAGTACTTGGAGGCACCTTCAGGCTCTTCAACGATAAGGCAAAGAACAGCAGGTTCTACTATTATGGAGGATCTGATGAGGTTCAGCGTACCAGACTTACAGTAAATATTGGGCTGAGTGAGGAGGGTCTTACCATAGAGGATCTCAACACTACCTGTGAAGGGGTGGAAAATATGCTTGCAGCCTACGATGAGATAGATATGTTTACCACAAGTATCTACGGTGCAGAGGATGCAACCATTTCGATAACATTCAAACCGGAACATGATTTTTCAATTTTCCCCTTTATACTGAAGTTCAGGATTGAAGATTATATGAACGGCATAGGGAGCTATCATGCTTCCGTGTATGGTGTTGGAAAGGCTTTCAGTAACCAGGTTTACAGCGATTATATCAACACCAGTTATAAGGTTATAATGAAAGGCTACAATTATGATGAATTGTATGGTTACTGTGAAGATATTAGGGAAAGGCTCATTGCCAGCGGAAGAGGCAGGATAAAGGAGGTGTATCTCCTTGGAGCCGATTACGGTAACTATATTATCGGCAGAAGCAGGAAAGTTTACAGGAACAGGCTCGGGATGGATAAATATACACTCGCCGGAAACAACTCAAATGTTGCCTTTGCTTATGATGAGGCAAGAAAGTATTCAAGAGGGACCTCTTCTGTTCAATCAGCGTATATAGGAGGTGTTCTGGCACCGGTAAATATCAGATCCTTACAGTCGGAACAATACGACTATTGGAACCTCAATAATACTCCTTTGAAAACACTGTCAGGCAGGTTTGTTAAGCTGAAGGATTTTTCGACTGTTACCAGGGAAGTATCCGATGCAACAATAAGCCGTGAGGATCAGCAGTATGTGATCACTGTTGGATACGATTTTGTCGGAAATTACGAACTGGGCAGACTCATCCTCGACAGGAACATTGATGAGACGAATGCTCTTCTCCCCCTCGGTTATGCGGCACAGACAAGTACTTATACCTACTGGTGGAATCAGAAGCAAACCAATTATTACCTGATATTCCTTGTAATAGTGATCATCTATTTCATCTGTTCAATTCTACTTGAATCATTTAAGCAACCGCTTGTTGTCATAAGCCTGATACCTTTTTCATTCATCGGTGTGTTTATTACGTTTCATATTTTCAATATTACACCGGATGAAGGAGTATTTGCAGCATTGATTCTGCTATGCGGACTTGTAGTTAATGCGACACTCTATATTCTTAATGACTTTAATAGTCTGCGCAGAAGAAACCCCGGTCTGCCGGAAAGGAGAGCATATATAAAAGCTTTCAACGGAAAGATAATACCGATTATACTTTCAATAGTGGCTACGATAGTAGGACTCATTCCTTTTCTCCTTACCGGGAAAGATGAGAGATTCTGGTTCGCCCTGGCAGCAGCCACCATCAGCGGACTGGTATTCAGCCTGATAGGATTGGTGGTGTATCAGCCGATAATGCTTAGAAAAATAAGTCATGCAAGTCATGCAAGTCATGCAGGTCATGCAAGTCATACAAATCAAGATAATTTATAATATTAACTTAAATCGTGCTAAAATGGGAACAATTAAAGATTTTGAGGATCTGGCAATCTGGAAAATGTCGAGGGAAATTGTTAATCAGGTATATAAAGATTTCAGGGAATGCAGGGATTATGGTTTCAGAGATCAGATAACACGAGCCGGGATATCAATAATGAATAATATAAGTGAAGGATTTTGCCGCGGAAGTGATGCAGAATTCAGACAGTTTCTAAATATTTCAAAAGGTTCAACGGGTGAAGTAAAAAATATGTATTATATAGCCGGAGATCAACAATATATATCCAGTAATGAGGCAATTTTGAGAAGAAATAAAATACAACAATTGATAAATAGTATTAGTAAATTTATAAAATACTTGAAACCAAAGAATAAATAAGACAGCAAGACCTGCAAGACCTGCAAGACCTGCAAGACCTGCAAGACCTGCAAGACCTGCAAGACCTGCAAGACCTGCAAGACCTGCAAGACCTGCAAGACCTGCAAGACCTGCAAGACCTGCAAGACCTGCAAGACCTATAAAAAAGATGGTAAAATTCCTCATAACCCGTCCCGTCGCAGTAATCATGACATTTCTGGCACTGCTTCTGCTCGGTATAGTTGCTTCCGGCAGGCTGCCGGTTTCTCTTATGCCCGACATCGATATTCCTGAAATCACTGTAGCAATATCTCGTTCCGATGTGAGCGCCAGGGAAATTGAAAATACGGTTGTATCGATTCTTCGTCGTAACCTGCTCCAGGTACAGGGTCTGGATAAGATTGAATCCGAATCGCGCAACGGCAGCGCCCTGATAAGGTTGTCGTTTAAATTCGGTAACGACATCAACCTGGCCTTCATGGAAGTAAATGAAAAGGTCGACGGCGCTATGAATAACCTTCCCCGCGATCTTGAACGGCCAAGGATCATAAAGGCAAGCGCCACTGATATCCCGGTCTTTATGCTGAATATTACCCTTGCCGATACGCTGGCTGACAATGAGAAATTCATTGAGCTGAGCGATTTTGCCGAAACGGTGATCAAGAAAAGGATCGAACAGCTTCCGGAAATAGGGATGGCTGATATAACAGGACAGATAAAGAGGGAAATATATATCAGTCCGGATGAAAGAAAAATGAGAAGCCTGGGAATTACCGCTGATGATATTACCGAAACAGTACAGATAAACAATATAAATATCGGAAGTATCCTGGTGAAGGAGGGTAAGTATCTCTATAATCTTGAATTCAGCTCATACCTTAAGGAACTGGATGATGTGAAAGATATCTACATTAAAAAAGGAGAAAGGATATTGCAGATCAAAGATATTGCTGAAGTGGGCATCAGGCAGGAGAGACCCCGTGGTGAATATTTTTCAAACGCCAAACGGGCAATATCGCTGGCAATAATCAAGGAGTCAACGGCTAAGATGGCTTCCCTGGAGGAGAAGATGACAGAGATGTTTGATATTTTCAGGAGGGATTATCCGCAGCTTGAATTTGAGATATCACAAGATCAGACGAGACTTCTCGATTATTCTCTCTCGAACCTGAAGCAGAGCCTTCTGGCTGGAGGTTTCCTTGCATTCCTCCTTATGTTCTTTTTCCTGAAAGATGGCAAATCACCGCTTATCATCGGATTCAGCATTCCCGCCACCCTGATAATAAGCCTGCTTTTCTTTTACCTCGTCGGGCTTTCAATAAATATCATCTCACTGGCAGGTCTTATCCTGGGAATAGGTATGATGATAGACAATTCAATTGTGGTAATTGAGAATATTACCCAGTGGGTCGACAGGGGACTCACACTGACTGAAGCATGTGTAAAAGGAACAAACGAGGTGATTACACCACTTATTTCATCGGTTCTTGTAACATGTGCTGTATTTGTCCCTCTTATCTTTCTCAGCGGAATATCAGGAGCACTTTTCTACGACCAGGCAATAGCTATTGTAATAGGACAGGGAGTATCGCTTATGGTTGGTATTACAATGCTTCCAACAGTCTATTATCTTCTTTACAGAAACGGAAGGGAAGGGGCCCTGACCAGACTTGTGAAAAGGATCAGTTTCAGGAATCTTGAAGACAGATATGAAGGGGGTATGAACTTCTTCTTCAGGTACAGGAAATCAATGATGATTACTTTCCTGGCAATTATTGTGGTTATGATCTGGTTGTTTATTGTCATGGAAAAAGAGAGATTCCCGGCAGTACGTCAGGATGAACTGGTTGTTTCTGTCGACTGGAATGAAAATATCGATCTCGATGAAAACATGAGAAGAATAGAAAAAACGATCTTGACAAGCAGTGATTTTATTCTGCAAACAAATTCATTTATTGGCGAACAGCAGTTTCTTTTTAACCGCGACTATGATCAGTCATATACACAATCGAAGGTTTACATCAAGGTAAAAGATTACAGTCTGAGAGAGACAGTAGAAAAGAATACTTATGATTTCATCAGCCGTAATTATCCGGGAGCCCTTATTAGTATTGAAGCACAGCAGAATATATTTGAAAAGATCTTCACTGCTTCTGCGGTGCCGCTGGTGGCAGAGGTGAGCCTGATGAAGGAAAAAGAGGTACCCCCGGTTGAGGTTATGACAGGTGTTGTCGGCAAAATGAGAGAACAATGGCCCGGTGCGGGAATATCGAATCCGCCTGTTGAGAATAAGATAGACCTGAAGATAGATCCTGACAGGTTATTGTTGTATAATGTCGATCCGATAACCCTTTATAATACCCTGAAAACCTCCCTGAATAAGAATGTTATCGGTGACTTGAGACAATCGTACGAATTGATTCCTATTGTATTATCCGACAGAGAACAGCAGGTAAGTGATATATTGTTATCAGGGACAGTATTAAATAAAACAGGTGAGTCTATACCAATTAAGGAGGTTGTGGATGTACAGCGTATACATGATTATAAAACGATCAAAGGAGGTATGACCGGAGAATATGTACCTGTAAATATGGATATTACAACCAACAAGCCTTTGGTACTGACCGGTGAAATAAGGAACATTATAAATTCCGATCCTTCTCTGTCAGTCAGTTTCAGCGGTTCCCTGATAACCGGGCAGAAACTTTTCCGTGAACTGGCAATAGTACTGATAGTAGCCCTGCTTCTTCTCTATTTTATTCTGGCAGCACAG
>Ga0307419_10000050_pt1 | contig 41663 bp, 48 predicted proteins | sample SalMarWE160230MG_2_FD_202512 | JGI IMG/M metagenome (GOLD analysis project Ga0307419, IMG submission 202512) | Salt marsh sediment microbial communities from the Plum Island Ecosystem LTER, Massachusetts, United States - WE1602-30 | ecosystem: Environmental > Aquatic > Marine > Intertidal zone... | reverse complement strand
TTTCAAATGGCTTACATGAGTTCCCCCATCAACTTGTTCATCAATATCTCCGATTCTTACTATGCGAAATTCTTGAAGGCCTTTAGGTAAACCTATAGCTAAACGAGCAAGCTCTGGTTTCTCCATGACATCCTCACGAGTCATGTAATCAACAGTTACCGGTAAATCTTGTTGAATGATTTGGTTAGCTTCATCAACAAAAGCTTGAAGTTTCTCGGGAGAATAATCATCCATTGAAAAATCCATTCTACTTTTATCCAATTCGATTTGATTACCCGTAATTTTAGCTTTCGCTTTTCTATACAAGATGTTACTGATCAGATGACAAGCTGTATGATATCTCATGAAAGTAAATCTTCGCTCCCAATTTATTTCACAAGATACAAAATCTTCTTCATTCAAGCCTGGTTTATCGACTTCATGGCTTATTTCTCCCGAAAATTTACCAACATATACGACCTTGAACTTTTCTCCATTTTTAGTAATGAATCCCTCATCGCAGGGCTGACCTCCTGATTTTGGATAAAAAGCGGTTTTATCGAGGATTAAGAATTTCCCTTCAGTTACTTTAAGCACTTTCGCATTCCATTGTTTCAAATAAGAATCATTCATGTATAACGCATTGGTCATAGTTTAAACAAAGAATGATTTTTTTAAATTGTTATTATATTATCCATATTTTTTATTTAATAGGGATCTACCTAGGTTATGAGGCACTAATTATTGATTTGATATATTCAACTTAAATTTAGTTTAGACAAAATTGTAATTTTGATTAGTCAAATTTAATACATTTTCTATCTATATATCTCATTATATTATATAAAACAATGAAACTTGATTATCATGAATCTAAAAACAAAATTTAGCTTTACTTTCTCAATAGTTTTACTCCTATTACCGCTCATATCGAATTTTATGATTCCTACTAATATTACTACTAGAATCGCTCAGTTCAATGTGAATGATAATCTAAAGTCATCTAGTTATTGGATTATAAGTCCAATTTATATCAATGGATCAGCTATAGGAGTTGATGCTCATAATTGGACCTGGGCAGAAAGCCAACCTTGGTGCACTGGTAATGGTACATTAATAAACCCTTATCTTCTTGAAAATATTACAATCGATTGTGGAGGTGGAAGTGGGATATTCATAGAGAATTCAGTAAATGTGTATTTCATTGTAAAAAACTGTACAATAATGAGTGCTGGAACAAATGGAGGCATTAGACTTATAGAGGTTCAAAATGGTACTATTTTTAATAATAATATTAGTAATAATTATGTGGGAATGTATCTTGATCAATGCGAAGGTATCAACATAACAAAAAACATAGTATACGATAATATTGGCCAAGGTATTATCTTGCTCCTTAGTATGTATAATCTCATTATTAATAACACACAAAAAGGTAGTCGATACTACGGTTTGTTCTTACAAGGTCAAAGTAATAATAACACAATAATTGGCAATAATTTTACAGAAAACACTCATTCAGTCTATGATGGAGATGGGATTAAAATTAAAAATAGTAACGGAAATATAGTAACAGAGAATTTATTGAAAGATAATGACAGAGGAATACAAATTTTAGATCATTCGAACGAAAATGAAATTTTCGATAATAAAATACACGATAATGCAGAATATGGCGTATTAATTCAAAGAGAATCTCGAGAATGTTTGGATAATATCATTTATGATAATAATATTACTAACCCGTTAGGAATGAATGCTTATGATAATGGCACAAATACACAATGGGATTATCTAAATCAAGGTAACTATTGGGCAGATTATTTAGGTGCTGATAATAACGATGATGGAATAGGAGATATACCTTATATTATTCTTGGAACGGACTTAAGTCAAGATAACTTCCCCATATGGGACGATGGTCCAAATCCAGTCCCAATAATAATTCTTAACTCACCACTTGAAGTATCAGAGAGAACATTTGGGATTTCTGCTCCAACAATTAATATAACCATTATGGATAATGATTTAGCTGAAGCCTGGTATACTATAAATTCTGGAACAATCAGATACTATTTCTCACCAATTAATGGAATCAACATTATTTCTATTAATCAAACCGTCTGGAGTGCTTTAGATGAAGGAAGCATAACAATCACCATTTTTACGAATGATACTCAAGGACAAGAGGTTAATCTTCCCATCTTATTCACTAAAGATATTTCTTCCCCCTCACAACCAGCGATTCCATATGGAAATTACTATATCATGTTTATGGTAATTAGCATTCTCTCTCTACTCATGATCGCATCAAGAAAGAGCAAAATAATATATTCTTAATTTTTTATTTTGTTTTTTATTCATCTAAATCATATAAATCTCCGGGTTTTGAACCATCAAATAGCTCTAATTTATAGAAACGAACCTCTTCTTCACATTGAGGACAATAATATGTTCCTGGTTCACGATTTTCATGTGATAAGCCACAAATTTTACAGATTATGTAATATTTCATCTCAAATCATTTATTTTTAATCAGAAAACTTCAAAAACCTATTGCTTTATTTTCCATTTCTTTAAATTATCAACGGGTCTTGGTAGACGTCCTTCTAACCATTCTGCAGCATTATCTGGGGTAAAATCCCCAGAATCACATTCTATCATCCAAGACAAGTATTCTCCAGGCCCACCATTCATATATGGTGGGGGGGAAACGGGTTTAAATAATGTAGGTAACTTCTCCTCTACAGATACATAATTTAATACGTGTGCAAGCTCTTGAACGAAATTCCACGCTAAAGCATGCTCTATATCAATACTAAATTTAACCCGCCAAAAATTCCCATCAATACAACTTTCTATAGTTTTACCAATCGAGGGAACTTTCTTGAGAAATTGGAGTAATTTGTAAAAAAATTGATCTGCCATAATAATTTGAAACCGTTATATTATTTAAAATGATTTGGAGTGCTGCCAAATTTAAATAAAAGAAATTAGAGTTACTCAAATAGCTAAAACCCTGGCAAGGTTGTCAACATTGCATCTATTATTTTCATGCAAGTATCATCCAATTATGGCTATTTTTCGCAACTTTTCAAATGTTGATTATCATTTGAATCTTAGGGTTATAAAGTATGCTATTTTTTTACACTTGGAACAAAAGTAATAACCTTCTTTATTGCCACTTACTTGATCCTTACAATTCATGCAAAAAATCATTATATTTCAATTATGATATCGGAAGTTTTGAATCTTTTGTTGATAAAAAATAACAAGAAAAGCTAAAGGGAGTATATAACGATAAATTATAAATTAAAAGCAATCAATTATATCTCTTAGATCTTTAATTTTTATCGAATCTACTTTTCTTAAAAAGGTATTATAGATGAATCAAGTGGAATATAAAGGTGATACGTATGAAGTTCAAAAAGGATTTTTGGATTTAGGTTTATTAGAAATAGCAAGCATCGATGATATCCATGGATTAGATAATCTTAATATTAAACATTTAGAACTAAGTTCAAATGCTATTACAGAAATTAAAGGGCTAGAATCGATTAAAAAGTTAGAAATATTAAATTGCAGTAATAATCAAATAAAACATATATCAGGGTTAACAGAACTAAAAAATCTAAAGATTTTACATCTAGCATCAAACCAATTTACAAAAATTGAGGGATTGGAAAATCTTTCATCATTAGAAGAATTGTACTTGCGAGGAAATCAAATATCAACTTTATCTGGACTTGATAATTTACCTTCTCTACAAAAATTAGATCTATCCTGGAACATGATTACAAAAATTGAAGGATTAGAAACACTTAAGGAATTAGAAGTATTATGGATTGCCGGGAATCAAATTAAAAAAATTGAAGGATTAGATAATTTGGAAAATCTAAAGATTTTAAATCTTGCAGGAAATGAAATCTCTAAACTTGAGAATATGGATTACCTCTCAAATTTAAAGGAATTATATCTTAACGATAACAAGCTAAAGAAAATTGATAATTTGGAAGATCTAAAAGGTTTAGAAACATTATGGGTAACTTCTAATAATATTAAAGAAATTGAGGGGCTTGAAAATTGTACAAACTTGCAAGTTCTTAATTTGAAAGATAATGATATAAATGAAATTAAAGGATTATATCCCTTGGTAACCTTAAATAAATTATTTCTTTCGGGTAATAAAATTGAGCATATTAAAGGACTTGAGACACTTCAAGATTTGGAGACTTTAGATTTAGGTGATAATAACATTTCTCATATAAGGGGTTTAGAATCATTAATTAATTTAAAAGATTTATGGCTTTATGGAAATAACGTAGATCCAGCTATTATAGATAAATTAGGAGGATTAGATTCTGGTGGTTGTGCATTTGATGCAACAAAATTCGTACAATATTGTCTTGTTAATCTTTAATAAAAAGAATTAAATAAAGAAATAGAGATCGTGTAAAAATTCTAGGAAGGATAATATGATTTCAAAACCAAATCCTTATGAAACCAGGAAGAAACAGTTAGAAATTGCCGCTAAGTTAATTAACTTGTCATCAAATACCATCGAATATCTTAAAGAAGTCGATAGATCGTTGATAGTAACCATGCCTATAAATATGGATGATGGTTCATTAAAAATTTTTGAAGGTTATAGAGTTCACCATTCTACACTTCGCGGTCCCGCTATAGGAGGTGTAAGATACGCTGCAGATTTAACTTTAGATGATGTTAAAGCGCTCGCATTTTTAATGACTTTTAAAACTGCATTGCTGGGAATTCCTCTTGGAGGTTCGAAAGGTGGAATAAGAGTAGACGTGAAAAGTTTATCAAAAGTGGAGTTAGAGAAACTCACCAGAAGGTATACAGCAGAAATCATAAATCTCATAGGTCCAGATATGGATATTCTGGGTCCTGATTTAAATACTGATGAACAAACCATCGCATGGATGATGGATGTATATTCAATGCAAAAAGGAAGAACTGTTCCTTCTGTTGCAGTAGGAAAACCAGTAGAAATTGGAGGGACTGTGGGAAGAAGGGAGGCTTCTGGAACGGGAATGTTTTATATTTTCCAAGCAGTATGCGATAAGTTAAATTTCGATAAGAGTTCGTTAGACATCGTAATCCAAGGATTTGGGAATGTTGGAATGGTAATTGCGGGAACTTTATATCATAATAAATGTAAGATAATAGCTGTTTCAGATACAAAAGGAGGAATATATTCTCCCGGAGGGTTAGATGTAGACAAATTAATATCTTGGAAGTTAGCAGGTAATTCTGTAGAAGATTACAAAGATAATAATACGAAATCAATTACTAACCAAGAATTATTAAAATTAAAATGCAATGTCTTGATACCAGCTGCAATCGAAAATCAAATTACAAGTAAAAATGCAGATAATGTTGATTGTCAAATAATTTTGGAGGGTGCAGATGGACCTGTTACAAGTAAAGCAGACGCTATATTAAATGATAAAGGGATACTAGTTGTTCCAGATATTTTAGCAAATGGAGGTGCTTTATGTGTATCATATTTTGAATATATTCAGGGCGTTCATTCTTATTTCTGGAAAATAGATCGAGTTAATCGAGAAATGAAGAATATATTGCTGGAAGCATTTGAAAGGGTTTGGAAACTCTCAAAAGAAAGAAATATATCTCTTCGAAATGCAGCATACATGATTGCCATTGATCGAGTAGCTAAAACTCACGAATTAAGAGGATTATTTCCTTGAATTAATAAATCCATCAATTTTTTGGTTATTTTTCTCATTGTGACGTAACTAATATTGTTTTTATTAACATCAAAGATTGGAAATCCTTGTAATTCCATTTTAATGATCTCTTCATCTCTTGGAATTTTGTCTAAAAGTGGAAGATTATAACTTATTAATTTTTCAATTATTTTGGAAATATCTCCCTCAAATTTATTGATAATTACTCCACAATGTTTATAATGGGTAAATTTATCAGCACTACTCCTAATAGAATCTGCAGTATCAACACTTCTAAGAGAAATGTCAGTGATTATTAAAAGATATTCTATATTCTCTATCACTTTTCTATTGATTTGTTCTAAACCTGCTTCACAATCAATTAATACGATTTCAAAATCTCTTGAAATTGACTGAATTACTTTCTTAAGGAGGGTGTTTGAAGGACAAAAACATCCAGAATCTTCTGGTTGACCTATTGACAATAAACTAAAGTATTTATTCTCAGCGATGGCATTATACACCTCAAAATCGATATTTGCAGCAATTTCGTTAATTTTTTCTTTTTTGCGTAGTGTTTTTTCAATTATCTCTGAACGAATACTCTCGATGCTTTTTGAAGGAACCAGTTTTACCATATTACTTAAATGTGGATGGGTAGGATCAGCATCAATGAGGAGAAGCTTATAATCATAATCCTCAGATATAATTTTGGCTAGTAATGTGGTGACTAAGGTTTTTCCAACTCCACCCTTACCTACTATTGCTATAATTTGCGGTTTTTCCATATTATTTACGCTTTAATCTAATTTTAATTTTCAAACTGATTTCTAAATTTTAGCACATCCTTAATATCTTCACAATCTTCAAAATATGGACATATTTCGCATCCCCAATCATAATCACAATCGATCTTCTTTTTCCACTCGTTTACTTTTTCCTTCCATTTTTCTAAGTGGATATTCGTGATAGGAGAAGTAATTTGGATGAATTTGTTAATAAAACCTGGATCATTATTTATAAAAAATATTTCCATTGATTGGATCAAATCCTTGAATTTTGTTTTATAAAGATGTATAATAGCATTTCCCAGAAATTCCATGGAGAAATTTTTAGCTAATAGAGATGAATTTATCCTGCACCAAAACTTTCTTGGTATTGTCCTTATTGAAAATCCTTCGATACCATTCGAAATTAAATTTAATCCACGCATTTCTTGAAAAAGCCGTTCAGTTAAAAAATCAACTCCAATTAATAAAAACATGCCAAAATGTACTTTTGATTGTGGGATATCTTGGAATTCTGGACCTAAAACCGTAATTCTTCCATTTTGAATTCGATCATTATTAATGATTGGATGAATCAATGAAAATGATTGAACTCCCGATCCACCTAATTCTAGTCCCAATTCTTCCTCTAAAATTATCTTTTTAAATTGATTTACTCCTACGTTAATATTAGATTGCCCTAAGAAAGAAGAGGTATCTTTTGGTGATTGATAATATCCCACTTGCTTACCATTTTCTTTTTCATTGGCTAAAGATTGTCTTATTGAGTCGAGTATATTTTCAATTGTCAATTTTCACGGAAAATATCTTTTAAAAAATAATTAAATATATATGATCTAAAGTAAAAATTACTCATATAAATATCAAATCGGGATTCAAATCAAAAAAATGTTAAATATAGAAAAAGCCGATGATTTATTGGGAATATCTTTGAACAATATCTTGAGCTATCGGAAAATGGATAAAGATTTCATAGGTTTAGTAAATAATTGGAATAAAAAAATAATCATTGAAATTGAAAAGTTTTATCCCGTTGAGGTGGTATTTGACGGAAATGAGATAAAATTTAAAATTGATAAGCTCGATAAGAAAGTGGATTTAAAGGTAAAAATGAGTCTGAAATCGCTTTTAGAGATTGCTTACGGGAGATTACATCCAATAAACGCAGTATTAAAGGGTAAAGTTAAAATAAAAGGAAATTTTAGAATTGGAACTGTGCTAAAGTTTCTTAAAATTTTTGTCAATTCCATGAAAATGGTTGCATCACAACCTAACCAGAATTATTATGAATTAAACAAGGAGACGAGATAGATATGACATCAATAAAAGAGAGAAAGATTTATGATAAAATTAGCATGGAGGAAGTTAGAATAAGATTGGAGGAGATTTTTGGAGCGAATAATGTTAGCAATAAACAAGTAGATTTATATCCTTATTCTTATGATATGACAGAATGTACTAAACAAATGCCAGATTTTGTAGTCATTCCGGAAAATAAAAAACAATTGGTAGAATTAGTGAAATTTTGTAATAATCATGTAATTCCTATCGTTCCCTATATCTCTGGAAATAATGTTGGTGGATTGACCATACCTGAAAGAGGAGGGATTATAGTAGATTTTGGGAAGAAAATGAATAAAATTATTTATGTTGATGATAACATGATGTATGCTTTATTGGAACCAGGAGTCACTTTTGGTCAATTAGAGAAATATCTTGAAAATCATTTTCCACATTTACGCTATAGTTATCCATTTGCACCACCTTATGCGGGAGTAGTAGGAAATGTGATATTAAGTGGTATGAATAATATGTCGTGTAAACTGGGCTCGATGGGGGATTCAATTAATGGAATCGAAGTGATAACTGCTGATGGTGAAATTGCACGTATAGGATCTTGTTTCTATGGAAAAGATGAAGCAGACGTAAAATCATGGTGGTCTCGATATCCAATGCCAGATTTGATGGGATTATTTATAAATTGGCAAGGAATGAGTGGATTAGTGACGAAATGTGCAGTCCAATTATGGCCAAAGCCAAATTTTAAAAAGGTCTATCTTGCGGCGACATTTGGATTGACTGATGTTGCTTCTATTTTAAGAGAAGCTGGTCGCACTGATGTAGTTGATGATATATCGGCAGTAAGTGTTGAAGTAGTAAAAATGTCAGTTGAAGTCCCTGAACCAACAAAATATCCCGGTGAGCCAGACTTTGCAGCGCTTTTAGTTATATCTGCAAAAACAAAAAAACAATTTGAAGCAAAGAAAGAAATTGTAGAGGAAACGGTTGATTATTTGAATGAAAATGGTAAAAATATCATCTTGGCTGATGTTGATGAGTTTAGTAAGCTTTTCAATTTAAGGGTTAGGTGTTACTTAGATTTACCTGCTGCACTATTATCTCTAGTAGAATATTCTGGTTTAACTTGGTTTGGTTCTTATGCGCCATCACATAAATTAGAAGAACTTATTGAAAAAGTTGATAAAATCTTTCATAAGCATAATATCCCAGCTTTCATATACATGAAATCAATGAAAAGCAGCCATTATTCGATCTTTAGACCTATAATGCGCTATAGGAAATTTAAAGGGGGAGAAGAAGAGCGTTATCATTCATGTTTAGAAGAGATCACTGATACTTGCATTAGTCTAGGTTGCATTCCTTACAAGACACCAATTTGGATGACCGCAAAGCTAAGAGAAAAAATCAATCCGGGTTGGCTCAAATTGTTTGAAAAAATAAAGAATTGCATGGATCCTAATAACATTTTCAACCCTGGTAGGTGGAACACTTAATGGTTATAGTTAATAGTGGAATCGTCGGTAAAGAATTTCTCGAAATGGCTTTAGAGAGATGTATAAAGTGTAGTACGTGTAAATATGGTTATAAAAATTATGAGAAATCATGTCCATCTGGAGAACATTTTCTATTCGAATCGTATTGGGCATCGGGGAGGATACGAACAATAAGAGGAGTATTATTAGGTGATTTGGAATGGTCCAAAGAGTTAATCGATCCAATATTTGCATGCACCACCTGCGGAGCTTGTAGCGACTCTTGTCAAGCACCTCACGCGGATTTTATTGTTGAAATGATTGAAGCGCTCCGAGAGTTAGCGGTTCAACATATAGGTCCTGTGAAAAATCAAGAAATGCTCGTATCCCGTTGTATTGAGAATTGTAACCCATATGGAGAAGTTAATTCCACGAATGAAGATTTAAAAGTAAAATATGATCTTCCAGACAAGGCTGAATGGGTCTATTTCATAGGATGTACCTCAAACTATCGGCAGCAATCATTGAGAGATGCAACCCTAAGATTTTTAAAAAAAACAAGGATAAATTTTACTTTGATTGATGAACATTGCTGTACGAGTCCAATGATTCGAACAGGACAATTATCTATTGTAAATGAATACATGAATTACAATATAGCAGAAATTAAAAAGACTGAAGCAAATAAGATTATTACAAGTTGTGCTGGATGTTATCGAACCTTAGTAAAGGACTTTAAGAAATATGGTGTACCACATAATTTTGAAGTATATCATTCTCTTGAGTTAGTAGAAAAATTATTAGATAAACAAAAAATAGAATTCGGATCAGAATTTAATCATACAGTGACTTATCATGACCCGTGTCATTTAGGAAGACACATGGGTATTTATGAACTACCGAGAAAGATTTATAGGAAAATTCCTGGTTTAAAATTAGTTGAAATGAAACGAAACAGAAATTTTGCATGGTGTTGTGGAGCAGGAGGCGGAGTAAAGATTGGATACCCCGACTGGGCTATTGATATTTCAAAAGAGAGATTGGAAGAAGCAAAACAGACAGGTGCTTCAATTGTCACATCAACTTGCCCATTTTGTAAAACAAATTTACAAGACGCATCAGACAAATACAATTTTGATTTTCAAGTTTTAGATTTAATGGAGATTTTAGATCAACTCGAAATTAATTTTAAAAAATAAATCATCATGGATAAAATTTCAAAGAATCATATAAGAACTTTAAGGAATAAAAACTGGAACCAATGGTGGCGCATTCCAAGGTTATCCCTTTATTTGTTTGGGATTCTTACATTCTTTTGGTATTTTTGGTCCTTTATTGGTTTATTGATTGGATTTTTCCTATTTATGTTGTCAAAAGATATTGCTTGGAAAAGAAATGGGATCTTACTCTCTTATTCTATTGCGTTTATAACCGTGTTGATTTTCTATTACAAAGCTTTTTCCCCCCTCAATTTAGCAATTTGGTCAGGTATAGGTATTTTTCTCTCATTTGCTGTTTTATTGTTAATAATTGTTATTTTAAAGAAGAAATTTGGGTTTATAGAGACCTATAAATCTAGAATAATAAAACCTTGCGAAAGGTTTTCAAGAAAGACTAAAACCATCGCTCGAGTTATTGCAATTATAATCCCATTAATTTCATGGTCGATGATAAATATTGATTTTGAAGTAATGTTTGACAACAGTCCTCGTTTGCTTTGGATACATGCTCCTTCAACAGTAAATATAAATGAAACTTTTGAGCTTACGGTAGAAGCATGGGATCAGTTTGAAAGGTTAAGTGCTACCTACAAGGGAGTTATAGGGTTTTCATTGCTTTCCTTTAACTTAACGATTTATGAAGAATTAGAGGCTCCAGTAGCTACTCTTCCAGATGATTACAGATTTACAGGGCAAGTATTTGGTTCAGATATTGCTTATGAAATAAATGACGGAAAAGATAATGGTATCCATATTTTTGAAATGAGTATTGAGACACCGGGCTTCCATTATGTATTAGTTAATGATAGCTATACTAAGAATGTATACTTTAGCAATCCGATAATGGTAAAAAATCAAACGAATAATGAAAAAAGTATCGTGTGGGGAGATATTCATACTCACACCGGACTATCAGATGGAACGGGCACTCTTGAACATTCTTATTATTATGCCCGTTATATAGCCCATTTGGATTATAATGCAGTCACGGATCATGGCGAAATTTTGATGTGGAACCCATCTTCTATGAATTATTTAGAAACAGTCACCAATAACGCTTATGTTCCCGGAGAATTTGTAACTTTTCATGGCATTGAATGGACTCAAGTAAAGACGGGGCATTACACCTGTATTTTTAGTGGAGATCAATTAATGAAAGATCCAATCCTCTCCTATATTTTGCTCCCAACGACGCAAGATTTATGGAACGCTCTGGATTCTTTCACTGATAGTACGGGAGCGAGAGCTTTAGCATTGCCACATCACACCACTAAGAAAGCATATCCACAAGATTGGACATTCTTGAATCCAAAGTATGTTAAAATTGCAGAAGTTTCATCAGTTCATGGGGATTTTTTATTCGAACATGGAAATGAGTTGAATTATCGGGGAGCTATCGATCCACCTCCCGTTCATACTCATGGATCTTCAATCATGGATGCATTCACTATGGGTTATAGAATGACATTATACAGCTCGAGTGATGAACATGATGGACACCCAGGACATAGCTTAAGCCATACGAGGGCTTATATCGGTCATCAACGTCCATTTAGTATTTGGAATACGAGAAATGAACATCCATATCCAGGTGGATTAACTGCAGCATTTGTTGATAACCTTACTCGTGAAGGCGTGTTTTCAGGATTAGAAAATCAAAGAATTTACGCAAATTCTGACCATGGCAGACCACTCCTTTTTTTTAATATCAATGGAACCAAGGTGGGGGATGGATCTACACTTATTGTGAACAATCAGAATTCACATAGACTGATAAACATTTTTCTCGCACAAGATGGTGCTCCTGTAGCCAAATTATCCGATGCTGCTTCCATTACTCCTAATTGGATTCCAAACTGGGAAGGATCAATCGAAATAATGAAAAACGGGGAATTATGGCAATCATTAGACATTTCAAGTCCCATTTCAAACGTCTCTATTATTGATACTACTCCAATCACAGGAACGACTTATGAACCTTATTGTATTGAACTTAATGGTCAATATTATGTCAATCAAGATAGCGACAATCCAATAATTCCGAGTAACTTAAATACAGGAGGGTTTGATTATTATTTGGTACGATTCGTGGGAGAAAATGGTAGAATGACATGGGCAGGACCAATATGGGTTGAATATTAATATTAGCCTATATTGAAAGAATTTTTTCTAAGTCTTCTTTTTCTACTTGTAATAAATTTACTTCTGGTAATCGTTCGGTGAGAGTTCTCCAATTATCATATTTTTGAAATACGTCCTTGAACAAAACTAATGACTCATCTATTTTTTTACTATTTGCTAGTGAAACTGCAGTCCAATATTTTAATTCAAGATTGTCTGGAACCATTTTCATTCCTCTATTATAGCATTCAAGTGCATCATCAATATCTCCCCTTTCCATTGCTTGATCTCCTTTATCTCCTTGTTCATAAGCTCTATATAATGTTAGTAACCTTCGAATTTCTTTTAGTGGCTCTTCGTGATCATCCACCCTCAAATCCATTAAGGGTTCTTCCCATTTATTGCTAATTGGTTCGCCATTAAATATAATTATATTAGCTGATTGTTTTCCCCTGATATCTCCCCCGACAGTCTCAGCAGCTTCTAAAGAGTTAATAATTCGTTCAGGTAATGGCAATCCTTCACTTTTTTCAAATGCTTCTGCCATTAATGACCACACTTTTTCAGAAAGCATCATGTTTGCTTGAACTGAGAAATTTTTTCCGACTTTATGACCAGCATATTTGATGCATTTTACACCAGTATGGGTGGCAACTCTTCCTTTTACGTCTAGTATTGATACTTGTCTAACATCCCTTCCTTCATCCTCAGAAATCAACTCATTTAAAGCTTCTTCAGGAGTTTTTCCTTTTTTTAATAATTCAAGACCTTTAATTCCAAAAGATTTGTTAACAAATGCTTGTGTTGCAACAACTCCTACTCCAGATTCACCCCAAGTAACAATAGAAACGTTAAAATAATGACTTTGCACGCCTACTCCTAATTGTCCTGTTTTTCCATCTCTCGCTACAATTGAATAAGTATGTGCGAATGGATAATTTTTATGGTTATTATGAAATTTCATAATATTATCTTTGAATTGAGATAATTAAAATTTTCCAAAAATAGAATGCTTTATTTTATAAAAAATAAGTATAAATCTTACAATACAATATTAAATAAGATTATCATGAAATATAAGAAAAATCAATATTCCGAAGGAGTGAGCATTTGTACCCTAATCATTGCTGGAATGTTTGTTTATTGGGGTTTGAATGATCTTGTGATAAGACCTCTCACTGAAAGCGTAGCTGTGGCTTGGTGGGGATTTATTTGGCTTGGAATTGGTCTATCTATTGCAATAAGTCAAGTTGCAGCATGGTTGAACCGAAGCAAACTTAGGAATACCGTGTTATTTGAATATGAATCGAATCCCACGGCAACAATTGATGAAATTAGTCAAATAACAGGGATAACTTTTAGAGATGTACAAGCTATCGTTTTAGACTTGAAAGCAAGAGGGCTCTTACGAGGCAAATTTTCATCTACCACTGGTGAGATGAAACATGTCGATGTTACAACGGCAAATCCTCAAACTGAGACTATTGAAAGTAAAGTGAGTTATTGTCCTAATTGCGGAACAGCGAAAGTTAAAGGGACATCAGTATACTGCTCCTATTGTGGTACAAAACTATAACCTAAGGCTCTATTCTTTTTATTCTATAATTGTAATAATTCTTCTTTTGATATCACTTGTCGATGTTTTTGATCATCCCAAAGTTTGCGGTAAATATAGAAGTATTCATATAAATCCAATTTATTTGAGGAATAAATTAGAACTCCTTTTTTAATAACCTGAATCTTAATATAAAGTGGCAATTCTTTAAAAACACGGATATCATATTTTTTTCCAGTAACATTGACATTTTGCAATATTTGTGAAATTAATTCATAAATATCTTCAGTGGGAGCAACAACACATATATCAATGTCACTCCTATTTGTATTTCTTTCTTCAAGGCGAGAACCATATAATAATATACCTAAAATCTTCTTATTCCTAATTATTTCAGAAAAGTCATTAGTAATTTGATTTAATAATTTTGCTTCAACCATTCTTTAATATTCACCTTAAATTCCTTAAAATGATTTAAAAGAAGTTTTATTCGATTGTATGCTATGCTATCTTCTAAACCATTATAATCGTGCACGATACGGTTTCTCAGACCATTTGCTTCTCTTAATTTTGCAGCTAAATTTGTTGATATGATTTTTTTATTTTCTATAATTTTTATATTAGAATAGTCATCTTTTGGAATCATTCTAATATCTTTCACCATCATTGATATTAAATCGGTAATTATTTCAATCCCAATTTGGAAAGCGTGATAAATTCCATATTTTTTTTGTAAATTTCTGCCTTCAACAAACTCGTTTAAGTTAATACTTTCTGTCCAATCACATAAATTTTCTATTGTTTGATTTAAATACTCAATTTTATCAGAATATCGGTTTATTCTTTCTTCTTTCATCCTATTAATATTATTTCTTTCTATTTATTTGAATCTATGCAATTCTGAATTAAAATTAAAAACTTTTTTTCTATACTTAATCATTATGCTAGAGTATATTTCATCTTTTCAACAGGTTCCCATAAAAACTCAGACTTTTCAACCCAATCTCCAAAATTATTTGGATTTTCAGGATATTCCTCGTAATGCTTAAAATAATTAAAATTAATTATTAATTTTTTATAGTTATTTCAACTTCACAGCAAGGATCTCCTAAGGGCATTTTCTTTTTAAACTCTAAAACAAATTCACTTTCAGGAAAAGCGCCCTTTAGCAAACCTTGAATACTTGCAAGGGTAACCTTGTGACATGGAATCGCATCTTTAGACCATACTTTCTGAACCATCTTCCATATTTCACAGCTTAAAACCCTATATTTAATTTCATTTTCATTTATAATGCTTACTTCTGCGTTCATATTCATTAACTTATTTTGGATCTTCATTAATTTTGGTACGGTTTGGGATAATTCACCTTTCAAATTGGTTAGAGAAGAAATTTTCTTTCCCAATCTTTCAGAGAACATCTCCCAAGCTTTTATATCCAAATTCGTTGCAGTTTCCAAACCTAATCTTTCTACTGAAGCCATAAACCATGCACCGTCCAACCTAAGAAAAGAGTATCTCATCAATTCTAACATTTTTTCAGGGTCCATCTCTATTTTATCATTCACTTCAAACACCCAATTTGTACAGAATTTTATGATTAGGAAAAAATTATTTAATTTTTAAAGCAATAAGAATCAATTTTAGATTTATTTGTTTAAAATAAATTTTTATCGCGAATTCGCGATTTCTTGAATAAAATTCTTAATTTTGTCTAAATATAAATCTTTTTTAAGCTCTTTTTGGGTAATTTCTAATGTTGCTATTGGTTGCATTTCACATAATTCTGCCATACTTACAAATGTTTTTGGACCTCCTTTACTTCCCTCAGTACAAAAAAATGCGATTCTTTTCATTTTATTTTTGTTCTGGGTGATATATGTTCTTATTGGCGTGGACATATGCTTATTCCAAATTGGAGTTCCTAATATGAGTAAATCATAAAGTTCTGGATTTTTCTCAATCTCTTTAAGTATAGTTAATTTTCCTCGAGTAGCCTCAAAGCCAGATTTCAAAAAACCAATAAAACCTTTTCTCTTTTTTATGTCTATAATCTCTTCAAGATCGTAATCAACTTCTTTTGAAATTATTTGAGCAACTTTTTTTGTATTACCTGTTCTTGAATAATAAACAATTAAAGAACTCATAAAATCACCTTATTTATAGTTTTAATGATAAATGTTTCTTTTTTAAAAAATTTAGCTTTTTATTTAGTGTGGATTCCTCTCCTACTATAAGTAAAATAACCCAATCCAGTTAATTCACACATCATAAAATTTTATTTCATAAAGATAAACATTTTGAAATAATTATCACCATAGATCCAAACACTCTCCAGAAAGGTGCACAGGGTCTTCCGGACAATTTCCTTTGGTAATAGTTATAATAATCTCAGTAGCAAGTGTTGGAGTAATTTTTGGAACTGTAGATCACAATTATAATAGGACTTCCTATATCTTTAATATTTGTTTTCTACCCAACACCAAGAATAGGAAATCTTGTAAATATGTTATCATTCGAAGTTCTTGAAATGTTATTTATTAATGGAATAATAATTTGTAGAATTTAGACTTACTAATCTTCAAGTGTATATCTCATTTTTTCCACAGGTGCCCATAATTCTTCTGCTTTAATTGCCCAGAGCTCAAAATCTTCAAGAGTTTCGGGATATTCCTCATAATGCTTGCGAATTTTTCCAGAAATTCCCATGTATTTGATCATTGTTGAAAGTGCTTTTCTTGAGAATTGCCTTGTCAATAAGCCCCATAAAAACAACCCTACTATTTTAATCATCCTACCCGCGTTCATATCCATTTCCAAATTTTCCCACATTGATGTAAAATCTCTTCCACTGAAAATAAAATTCTTTTTAAATAAGTAAGTGACATCTTTTTTCGTGGTATTAGCCGCTCCAGGTATTTGGGCTAGTAGTGCAGCGAGTTTGGCTCCCCGTTCCCTGAAGTATCTAACATTTATTGACCATAAATTTTCTTTGTTTAATTCTAAATTTTGTTTTAAACAATTATCAATTACATCTATTGCGATTAAACTTGCATTCCAAGATGATTCAATTGCTTCTCCGCTAAAACTCTTTGACATGCAAGCACTATCACCAATACAAAAGAATCCGTTCCCAACTAATGAAAAAGGTGATCTCCTATATGCAGTTGTCGCTTTATGAACCTCAAGGATTTCATATGGAGGAATAGGCACATCTTGCAAGAAGATCTCCATTGCTTTTTCTTGATTTTCATAACTACCTGGTTGTCCTCCTCCAAAGATGTTTGCATTTGGCAAGAAGTGAGGAGCCATCCACGTTTTATAGTAAATCCAAGAAATAGATTCCTCATATTGCCCCGTACCAGGGTGAGGCTCATCAGGATTTTTCCATTGAATGACCCGTTGAATAACATACATTTTTTCATCATCTTCGATTTTAAATGTTTCTACTCCTAAATCAGTTGGAAGAGATCTACGTACAATCGCTGAAGATCCTGTTGAATCCACAATTAGGTTCCCAAATGCTTCAAATATCTTACCATCTTTCTCATATTTAATGCCAACTAATTTATTTTCCTTTACAATAGGTACTTTATACTCTGATGAAAAATCAAAGAGAACACCATCAGCTTCTGCTAATTTAATTAACCTTTGTATGAAAAATTGAAACCGCATAGCAGTAACTGGATAATTCATAATTTGTTGATATTTCCCATAGGGACCGTAATAAGATGTCCATTTAAAATTAGTGATGAATTCGTCTGTCCCCTCTTCCGGTGGAGTTATTCCATATTTTTCAAAAACCATTGTTTCCAAATGAAATTGATCCATTTTTGAACCACAATCTTCTTTAGAATGACGTTCGACAATCAAAACAGAAACTTTTTTTCGAGCTAACTGCCATCCAAAATATATGCCTACCGGACCTGCTCCTACTATTATAATATCAGTATTATTCATAGATAGGAAAAATAAGTGATGCATAAAAACATTTTTAAGAGACACGAATCGATCAAATTTTTATTACTTATCCTAAATTAATAGAAGAAGATATTATACGTCATATATAAGACATAATGCTTACATTTTAACCTATTATGTAACCATAAAAAAATTATTATTTAACTGCTAATTCTAAAATCTATTGGTGATTTTATGATTGAAACTAACATAACAAAAATGTTTGGTATTAAATATCCGATATTTAGTGCCCCAATGGGTCCATTTTTCACGCGGGATCTAGCTCTTGCAGTTAGTGAGGCAGGAGGACTTGGTGTTTTATCAAATGTTAATATTGTTGGTACAGATCCAGTAGAGGAACATAAAAAAAGTATCGAATACATGATAGAACATACAGATAAGCCATTTGGCATTAACTTCCTTACTTCTCGTAATAATGTTGGAGTTAAAGCTATGGTAAGAAACATTCCAAAATTAGTCATGAGCAATGTAAGAATGAGAGATCAATGCAAGTACTGGTTAACTTCAGCAGGGTCTTCAAAAATATTGCCGGCATCGAAATCATTTCAAGAATTAAGAGCAAATTCTGATGTTAAGCACTTTCATGTAGCACCAGCAGTGTGGTTAGCGAAAAAATGCGTAGAGGCTAATGTGGATGGAATAGTTGTTACTGGTACTGAAGGAGGGGGTCATCAAAGTTACGAGAGAGTGTCAACCCTTGTATTGTTACAACAGATAAATAAATATCTCCCTGATTTACCTAAAATAGCTTGTGGAGGATTCGCAACTGGTGAATCATTAGCAGCAGCTCTTTCGTTAGGAGCAGGCGCAATAGCCATGGGATCGCGCTTTATCGCATCAAAAGAAAGTGAATTTCATAAAGATTACAAAGCATTGATTCCGCCGGGACAACCTCAAGATACAGGACTATACACCGGAGCATTTGGACCTATACGCTTGTATAAAAATAAATATGCGCTCTCACACCCTGCTCCAAGTAGTAAAGAAGAAATGATTGCTTATGAGGAATCAATAAGTCCTGAACAGAGAGTGAAAGACTTAGGTGCTTATGACAGGGTCTATTCTGGGGACATGGAAACAGGTGCTGTGTTACTTGGTCAATCAATTGGAATTATTGATAGCATAGATGGAGTAAATGACATCATTGAGAGTGTCATGAAGGGAGCAGAAAGTGCCATACGGAAGAACATGTCAATGTTAAAATAATCTCACTTTTTTTTAATTTTTCTAAATAACGAAAATTCTGTATAAATGACTTTTTTTCCATTTCAAAACTTTTATCAATTTTTTTTATTTTTTATTATTATAAATTAGGAAATTAAAAACAATGGAGAAATATTTAAGTTCTGATTATTTCATTGATTCAGATTCCGAAATTGTTCAACAAATCGCGAAAAGTATCATTAAAGAATCGAGAAATCAGAAAGAAATGGCAATCAAGCTATTTTATTGGACGAGGGATGAGATTAAATATGATGCCTATAGTCTATCTTCCTCGAGAAGGAAATACAAAGCTTCAAAAATTATTCAAGAGGGAAAGGGATGGTGTGTTCAGAAAGCTGTTTTACTAACCGCTCTTGCTCGAGCTGTCGATCTCCCAGCTAGACTTCATTTTGCAGATATCAGAAATTATCAAACTCCAGATAAGCTGAAAGAAATAATTGGTACTGATATTTTCTTATATCACGGATATACTGAATTATTCCTACAAGGAAAATGGGTAAAAGTGACTCCTACGTTTAATAAGGAATTATGTGAGAAATTTGGATATAGAACGGTAGAATTTGACGGAATTCATGATGCAACCCTTCCCGATACTACTTTAAATGGTGAAAAATATGTAGAATATTTAAATGATAGAGGAACAAATCATAAACTTCCTTTTAAAGAGATAAATCGCACCTTTTACGAATATTACCCGTTTATAAAATGAAAAAAGAAAAAGAATTTATTAATTGTAAATTGCAGATCGAGCATCTACATTTATACTTCCTGTAGTAATAGAACTTGTGATTGAATATGTATTCACATATGGGTCATCATAGTTCAAACTTGTAAATATATTGCTTGATTCTGAAAATTCTGATAGTAAATAGGTATAATCAACGCTTCCAAGACCACCTGAGGTAACAAATTGAGCACCAACATCTCTAGTATAATCTTTATAGATAATAGTAATACTTCCCGTCGTGGTTTGGATTGTACTGGTGATATTTGCTCCCATATCATTAGTTTGACTAATATCTAACGTGATACTACCTGTTGTAGTCATTAAGTTTAATTCATTATCTTTTGTGTATAGAGTATCATCCATGTTTAATTCAATGCTACCAGTAGTGACACTTCCGATTAAATCACCGCCTAATATGCAAGATGTTAAGGTCATATCCAATGAGCCAGTTATAGTCTGAAGATCAATTCCTTGTCCAAATTTAGAAAGATCTGCAACAAGGTTTAAACTTCCAGTAGTAGTACTTAATATTAAGCCGTTTTGAAACGTTGAATTTTCTAAAGTTGACATAGTTAATGAACCAGTAATCGTAGCCAAGTTGACATCGCCAAGATATTGAGTGTTATCTTTAGAGATATAAGTAATAGAACCAGTAGTAGATTGCAAAGTAAGGTCATTTAGGACAACTCCATTTGCAGTAGTCATTTCAATCGCGCCAGTAGTCACAATTGCAGTAAGATTATAGACAACATCAGTTCTCAACGTAACATTAATAGTAACATCATATGATTTAAACCAAAAGGAAGGATCAAACCAAATATCTGGGGGGGTTTTCAGATAAAACTCGTTTTCCGAGAGCCACCACTCGGTATCTGGTACAAAAAATGCTGTATAATCTTTTGCTTCCATGAATAATCCAGAAATCCTAATATCAACATCTATCGTTGCATAATGAGCCAGATTAGATTTATTATATTGAAAATTTATCTTACCTATATCTGCTTGCATTTTTAATGACTCAATAGGCAAAGGAACACTAGGATCATAATTATAACTAGCAGATTTTGCTATACTTCCAGATGTAACAAATCCAGTAATAAAGAATCCAATAGTTCCACCTACCAATAGAGCGCTAATAAATATTATTGCTATTTTATATATTCTCATTTTCCTTCAAATTTGAATAATTTATAATTAAGATCAATTTAATTTGAAGATATTTAAATGAAATTTAAACCAATATTTGATGCCCAGTATTTAGATTTTAAACTTGCTTTTAATCCTTATTCTTATTTTATAAAAGAGATTATGATAAATCAACTAATGCTTTTCTTCAATTTTAAAAAATTTTAAAGCGTTTTCGACAGTTTTCTGACTAACTTCCTTTTGAGGAAGATCATGAGAATAGGCAATAGCAGCAATTGAATATTTAACATTTGAAGGTACGTTCAGGGGACCTCTTAAAAAGGGATGTTGGTAATAACTATCCGTTTCAGTAAGTAAAGATTTAAGAGGAGCGTTTGTAGTTGCTCTTTGCCATTTTTTTATACTAAATGCAGAACTTGGAACAGAAAGCATGAATCCTTGTTGAGATAACATAGCACCATATATTTCGGGACCTGAAAAGCAATGCCATAAAACTCTATTTGGACTAATATTGTAATTTTGCATTATGCTAAGCATTTTTTTTGTTGCTCCATCATCAGTATTGAAATGATGATTAGGATGTTTTTTATCAATTTCATTTTGCGTAGCATTTCTCACATGCAAGACGTATGGTTTATTATAATCCCTAGTAGTCTCAAATATTTTTTCTAATTCATTAATTTGTTTAGTTCTTTTTTCTAATTCAATTGCATGATGAAAATCTAATCCTATCTCACCTATTGCCAAATATTCAAGCTGATGATTTTCAACATAATTTTTCCATATCTTATATTCTTCAGTATATTTTTGTTGCGAAGTATATGTAACTGTTTGAGGGGCCCATCCACATGTAAATCCAATTCGCTGTTTATCCTTGATAAATTTCAAAGTCATATTAAGTGTATTATTATCTATGGTGCTAGTAATTAAATAGACCCCTCCTGAATCAAAATAGTTTTTCAGTTGCTCCTCATCGGAGGGTAGACGATCATTTACTTTTGGCCGTGGAAAAGGGAGATGGCAGTGTACGTCAATAAATTTTAGTCCATCTTCTGGTTCTGGGACGAGATTTTTCTTTATCATTCTGAATTAGTATTGAATGTATCAAAAGTATTTGATAGGAAAATTATAGAAGGAATAAATAATTTCGCATGTATTATATTAAATCGGTTCATGCTTAAATTTTTAAATAATTTCTCTCGCTAATATGTTATAATGATTCAATCAATCAAGACTAAGCTTAAAGAATTAGAAATTAGAAAATCTGATGCTTCTCCAAGAATTAAAGAACTTGAAGAAAAACGTGCAGAAGCGTTGGCAGAAGTAAATAAGAAATACGATCACATGATAGATGATGTATCTATAGAAGTGAATGAATTCGAAAGAGGAATCCTGAATGAGTTAATTGATTCATTTGTAAAAATCATCATGGAAGAATTTGATGCTAAAAGAAGCACAAGTGAATATATCCTCACAGACCAGTTTAGAACTTTTAGGCAAGAGATGTCTGAGATTCCTATCTTCCCTAATGGCCTCATAGAAAGAATGGATAAAGTCATTGAAGGCGATCCTATTGAAAACGTAGCATATGATATTGAAAAAATTGAAGGAAAATATAAGTAAAACTCCCTATAATTACGAATATAATTGAATTAATGATGGAAAAAAGCAAATTATTTATAATTTCAAGTTTTTTACTAATGCTAGCACTTATTGCAACAATCATCATTCTCTACTTAATTAGCATCACGTCTATCAGTCCATTGAACTTAATTCCTCCTGAATATATTTATGAATTTGTAAAAATAATTCCGGGACCTATATACACTGATGTCCTCATTTTACTAGTGTTACCATTCTTGGTCGGTGGTTTTTATATCCTAATTGCTCCTAATTTAGTTGGTGCATTATTTAGAGTGAACAAATTAACGTATTTATTCCGAAAACCACCACAATATGGAATTTTTGATAAAGGAACTAAAATTAAATTTCATACCTATGTTTATCGATCTGTAATAGTAGGATTATTCACATTTGGAACATCAGCATTATTGGTACAATTTTATGGAGCAAATCTTTTTAGGGCTTCTGATCCCTTATCTGGGATACCTGAAGCATTGTTACGTGCAGAAGGAATCTTTTTTGGGTGTTTTTTCCTTACATTCATTAGTCTGGCAATTTTCATGCCAATCTGGATATTAGAGGATTCTGGTTTAATAGAGTACCATCTATACAAGGGAAATAGAAAAACTCCTGTGATAGAAGGGATTCACAAGTTTTACAGCAATATTCTAGAAGTTTATTCAGGATTTTCTACATTTTATGCTTACTACTCGGTAATTACACAAACTTTTACAGCAATTAACCCCGGCGATCCAGCTCTCTTAACACCTATTATTTTAATGATGCTTCCTCTAATATTAACTGGATTCTATGCGCTACCACTTTTTATTTATGAAAAAAAATTAATAAAAATACAATCTAAAATACATATCCATTTAGGTAAACATAGTATAAGAAAGATAATCCTCCCTTCATTTGAAGAGTTAAAATTAGCTGAAGATAGATAGCATCCATATTTTAAATGAATTCCTATGATTCCTTTTTTTTTATTTTATCCTTTTATTTACATTTTCAATAATTTAAAAGTCAATGAAATGAAATAATACCGGGATATTAGACTGAAACTTATGGAACTTCATTTTTTTCTTAATTCAATAGTAAAATAATTATATGACATGCTCATGAATAAAGATGCAATTGAAAATAGTATTGATTTAGAAATCTTTCAGGAGGAAATCGAAATTTACAATGCTAAATTACGTCTATTAAATTGGCTTTACGATGAAATAAAGATTCAAACGAATTACTCAAAAACTTTGTTAAACGAAATAGGACAAAAACTCCCTCTGAATGTATGAAGTTTACCTATTCATAATTTCTACAATTATTTCTAACAGGGTATCATAAAAGCCGTTAATTCCGTTCTTGTTTGGCAGATGCATAAAAATAACAGGATATTCCTTCCTTGATACTTTGAGAGCATGAAAATATACATAATTACATAAGTAATAACCTGGGAAATTAGAAATTTTAATATCCTTTAATTGAGATTTTGGAAGTGTTATTTTTTTCAAATCAATTATCGATTTAATTCTTAATTTATTACCATAATCAATTAATCCGCATTTAAACGTATTATCGACATCAATTCCAAACATAATATTCCATGAATACTTTTCAATATGAATTTTTTTGCCAGAATGAATACCTAAAAGGAGTGCTAATTTTGGAAGTTCATTTAATCTGCAAAGAAAATCCATATACTCATGGATACTCCTTTTCCAACTAACTGATAAGATTAATTTTTCAATCCTTTCCCCGTTAAAATGATTTGGTAACTTTGAAATTAGTACTTCACTATAATTTTCAGCGAATTTCCCAAATTTCTTAAAACCTGAGATTAAAATCATGTTTCTTTATGATATAATATTTAAAATAAAAAATAGGAATAAAATAAGCTCTAAATGTTTAAGGTTCTTGCCGTTTTAGTTTTTCTTCTGCTAGTTTTTCAAGCTTTTTCTCAAGGATCTTAATTTGTTTTTCTTTGGTCTTTATTTTTGATTTCTTATCTCCATCAATCTCATTCAATAAATCTTTTAGTGCTTTTTCCTTACCCTTGAGATATTTTTCATATTGGATTTTCAAGGATTTTTCCTCAACGATGAGTTTATCTCTTTTTTTAACCCATTTACTTGCTTCTTCCTTGGCTTCCTTCAAGTCTATTACTGTCGTATCGTACTTTTCTTTTGTGTCATTAATTTTAGCATCCCAATCTCCTTCAATCTTCTTTTCTGCTCCAGCTTCTTTTTTGGTAGCGTCTTCTTCGATTCTAGTGATATCGTCTTTTAAATCGCTAACTTGCGTTCTATATTCTTCTTCTGACATTTTAATTATCTTCTATTTAATTTCAATTTCATTTAGGTTTTGATATCTTTATTAAGTTAAAAAATTTTTTTTTATTGGTTTTATTTAACTAATTATAGAAAAACCTACAAATACTTTTAATTGAAATGTTATATTTTTATCATCAATGTATCTATCTCGTATTATTATTTGGAGATTAGCTTTTCTATAAAAATCAAAGATTAACGCAACATGACTCATTTTTAAGCTTACAGGGTTATCTAAAAGGTGAAATTAAATGAAAATCAAAGGTGGAGATAAATTCCGAGAAAAAATTCCAATGCTTTCAGGCAAAAAGATAATCTTTCTTCCGTTATATGTAATTTTCGTCCTTACCATTAGTATAATTATTCAATTCTATTTTGATCTTTTACCTACAATACTTCCTTCTGAGGGCATATTAGGAAGTACAAGGCTCATTTTTCCAATTTTAGGGGTAATACTGATAGGTTCCTTAGCAATTTTTTTAGTATATCAGATGTGGTACTTCCGAGATCTTTTAAAAACGAAACATGGTGCATTATCATATCAAAGAGTATTTCTTGCGGGATTCGGAGGTGTTGCCGTCATTTTCAGTATTGCGATACATAATTTTATTCCTTTTTATTTATGGGATCTTGGTTTCTGGTCACAATTACCGTTTAGATTGTTCATAACTCCTTTAACATATTATATTACGCCAATTTCTCTAGCACTTGAATAAGTACGACTTTTCTTAGGGGGATTTATATGTATTCTCGGAGTTGTAATGTTATTTAGAGCATTAGAAACTTTTGGATTTGACTACATGACTGTCATCTATCTTTATTTTCCTGAAGAAAGCGAAATGCAGTATCATAAGATATATTCAATATTACGTCATCCAGCATATAGTGGGGCATTATTTCTTTGTCTTGGAGCATTGATCATCCAATTTACTTTATATTCAATCAGTTTTTATCTAATTCTATACATAGGAATGTATATTCATATTCATTTTGTTGAAGAAAAAGAATTAATCGATCGATTTGGAGATTCTTACAGAGAATATAGAAGTCAAACCCCTGCTTTTTTCGTATACCCTAAAAGGTTGGGTTTATTTTTTAAATATCTTTTTGGACTGACTTAGATACTCACTTTTATTTTAGTATTAAATCTGTTTAGAAGATGCAATAACTATAAATATTTTCGCTAATTTCTCCAATTAAATCAGAATGATTATTCTTAGAAGTGTAATAATTTGGTTCTAATCTCGATCATAAATTTTGTTTCACTATTGTGCTCTTTTGTGATAATGGCATACTTTTATACTCTTAGCATCCAACCAATGAAAAGATCAGCTAAATATGGCGATAAAGCTTGGAAAGATTGCAAAAATTTTCGTTCCATTAGTGGTGTCGGTGAATTACTTTCTATAATCAATTTAGTTGTATGGATTTGGTTTCCACTTCCCATCGTGAGCGAATGGATAGTTAATTCAAATATATGGGTTGGAATCATAATCGGATTATGTATAGCGATCCCATGTGTATTGATAATGATGAGGGGTATTAAGGATGCGGGTTCTGAAACACTCTCACCCTCGAAAGATACCGAAATGTATGGAGGAATTTATAATCATATTAGACATCCGCAAACTCTTGGAGAGTTTCCCACGTTCGTTGCAATTAGCTTTTTTTTCAATTCGTGGTTTTTAGTGATCCTTTCCTCATTGTTCATCATCATTTATATACCCATCATGATTCATTATGAAGAAATAGATCTCACTAAGCGATTCGGAGAAAAATATACGGAATATCAGAAAAGAACGGGAGCATTATTTCCCAAATTAATAAAAACATCAAAAATAGATTAAATATTAATAAAATAAGGTGAATATTTATGGAAGAACCCAAAAACCCCCGAAAAATTAAAGAAAATAAGTATTTATATATCGCAGCAGTTTCAATGTTAGTCTACTCATTGTTAGAAATAACAGATAGTATAGCAATTTTGTTAATAGCAATTAATATCATCCCTAATATTTATATAGATTGGGGGATCCCTGTAATCCAACAACTAATGGAAACCCAACCTTTGTCTCTTGCACCACTTTTCTGGGCTTTTACGATGATGAGAGTTGTGGCCGCAATTGGACTTATGAAAAATCTATTATGGGGATTTTGGATTGGAATGGGGAGTATACTCATTACCATGATCCTTACAATGTTATTTCTACCCATTGGAACCGTTGAAGTTCTTGGTTGTGCGATAATCTTCATTTTATTAGTAATAGGATATTGTAAAGACAAACCAATAATATAAACCAAAAATGAAGCATTTTAGTAAAAATTAAAGATGCTCAAATCATTTTTATTGGTTAAAAAGCTAAATCTTTCTTAATCCAAGAATATATTCAAATCCATAATGGCAATCCTTATAATATTCAATTTTGAATGATTTAGTTTTAATATATTTTATAATTGGGCGATGTATATTAATACCCCATTTTAAATAATAATTATCTATGATGGGATTTAATAATTTGAAAGGATTTTTAGAGCTTAGTTTCATACCAACTAATGTAAATCTTCCTTTAGGTTTAAGCAAATTATAAACAATATCAATTGTATTAGCATAATCAGGAATTATAGAGATTGCAAAAGTACATAAAGCGGCATCAAATTTTATGGTGGGATTATAATCATCAATATTCGCACATTTTAATCTAATATTTGTCCAATTATTTTTAGTAACTCTTCCTTTTGCGTATTCAAGAGATTTCGGAGAAATATCTAATCCAACAAGCGTTCCACTATTTTTTAAATAATTTTCTATGATCTTGAAATTAAATCCTGTTCCACAAGCAATATCAATAATATTTGAATTTGGTGTTAGTTCTAAGAATTTAACAGCATTTTTTCTATATCGAGAATTTACAGTAGCTCGACTAAATAATGAATCTAAATACCAAAATGCTAGATTATCTGAATATTCGTCAAATAAATCCTTGACTTTTTTATTATCAAATGTCAATTTGAATATCTTATATCTTTTATAGCATTGAATAAGTTAAAATGTTATATCCAATATCTTTAATGTTTTATAAGAGTATTAAACGGAAGTTTATTTATCAAAATCGATTTATAAGATTGCATTGAATTTGATAGAGAAGTTAATTTAAAGACTCTCCCAAAGCTAAACGACACAAATCACTTAAAATATAGTTCTTAATACCTTTTCGAGAGACCTTTGAGCCCAAGCTTTCTAAACACATCTGACAGTTATATACACAAACTTCAGCTCCGTGATCGAGCATGTCATTAATATTTTTATTTTGTGTTTCTCTTTGGAGTTTAGTTTTTCCAAAAACACCGAGAATACCACCACAACATAATGCATTTTCTCTATCATATTTGCGATCCACGCGTTCCACTCCTATTAATTCACATATTTTATCAACCCAATCATCCACTTCAGGGATGAAACGGTTTGAACAGGATCTTTGATAAGCCATCTTTAAATTCAACATCCTAATCTCGTTTTGATGTTCTACTAAATAATTATAGAGATATTCATAAATATGAATTGCTTTGAACCCTTCGGGAAGTTCTATACTATTTCGTGGGCAATAGGAGGCATAGAAACCATAACACTCATCATGGAAACAGATCATTTCCCTGATTCCTTGTTTTTTAATATTTTCAATTATGATTGGTGCTCTTTCCTTAATCACAGAATCTCTACCATAATGATGATAAACCAAATTGCAGAAAAAAGATAACCCTCTAACAAATTGCAAATCATCAAAAAGTTTACCTTTCATTCGTTCTGCATTAATTTTTGCCAACCCACATTTATTGAGGACAGGTTTTAAGGGATCAAGATCTTTTAATTTCAATTCAGGATGAGGTTTGAATCTCATGACAGTATTTTGAAGCACTTGAGGATTAATGTTTAAAGAATCATACTTCTCTTGAAGTTCAGTTATCAAATCAAACGGATGAGAATTATAGATACAATACTCATCGCAAGCGAAGCACGTCACGCATTCAGATAATACCCTCGAGCATTCTCGATTATTAAGTTTTTCCCTCTCAGATCTTGCTTCTTCAAGGCTTTCAAATTCAATCCATTGACAACGAGTTAAACAGTCTATACTTTTACATTCCATGCAAAAGGATGCATCAAACATTTTTGTTAATTTTTAATTTTTAATTTTGAATTAATATAAGAACTCAAATTTAAAATAACTATAAAAAATAATTAAAAAAAAGAAAAAATTAGCAATTCCTTTTTTAATAATCTAATTTCTCTCCTAAGGCAAGTCTTGCTAAATCACTGATAAAATATGCCTTCATCCCACTAGAGGTAACTTTTCTCTCAAGGGTATCCTTGCACATTGGGCAATTGAAAATGGCTACTGAAGCACCAAAATCCACCATATCTTGAACATTTTTATTTTGCGTCTTGCGTACATCTTTATTATGACCCCTCATCCCAAAGGGAGCCGCACAGCAGAGTCCATTCTCCCGATCATACTTCCTTGCAACCCTTTCAACCCCAATTAATTCGCATATCTTATCTAGGGTCTCATCTGTTTCAGGTACGTAACGATTAGAACAATTACGTTGGTATGCTGCTTTAATATTCAACTTTTTAATATCAGATTCATGTTCCTTGAGATAATCATAGACATAATCAAAAATATGTATGGGTTTGAATGGGACATCTAAATTGTTTCTTTGACAATATGAGGTATATAATCCATAGCACTCATCATGCCAGCATATAACTTCCGTGTCCTTTAAAACTCCCGTTTTTTTAAAATTATCTAGAATGATTGGGACTCGTTCTTTGATTACGGAAGGTTTTGCAACGTGTTGATATACTAATTGACAGAAATAATGCAAGCCACCAACAGATTGAAGGTTATCAAACATCGGACCCGACATTTCCTTGGCATTCATTTTAGGAAATGCGCACTTGTTTAATATGGGTTTTTTAGGATCAATTGGACGAGGTGTGAATTCACCTTTTGCTTTATACATATTGAGTGAGTTTTCTATTATTGCATCTTGAATATCTTGAGATTGATACTTCTCTTGCAATTCATTTATCTTGTCAAAAGGATGTGAATGATAAGGACAATACTCATCACAAGAAAAGCATAACATGCATTCCTTCAATATTCTGCAGTCTTCTTCCTCATTTACCAATTTAATGATCTCATGCTTAGCAGCTGCAATATTTTCAAAATCGATCCATTGACATTTCATCATACAATCTACAGTCTTGCACTCGGCGCAATACTTATCATTAAACATTTTTCTATACCTTTAATTTTTTGAATAATTATTATATATTTAGATTAGATTACGTTGTAGTAATTATTAATTTTATTGACTTTTAACCTTCAATGGTGAATTCCCAAGCGCAATAATAATCTTCTGGATGTGGTTCTGGTGGACATGAGATGCATCTTGTTTTAATTCTTGGGTCAATAGTTTTAGCGAAATCTCCATATTCCACAATTCCTACGGGTTTGCAGGGAAAATCTGGCAAATTTCTTTGCTTTCTTGCATATTGAACCCGACAATTATTCATACGGAAAACACATCTATTTTCTGAGATTTCGACAATTTCTTGTACATTTATGTTTGCATACACTCGAAATTTCAATGCTTTCATTAGAGCAGGGATACCACCATTTTCTTCGATATTAAAACGACTCATGATTCTTTTAGCTTCGATAACAGTAAATCTTTTCCATTGCGCAACGTCAAGTTCAATGGCTTTTTCAATTCCATATTCTTTCTCCACTGCTTGAAACCAGGTTATAGATTTAAAGAATTTCTTTAAAATTTTCCATCAATGGCCAACCAGTTTTTAGAAAGATCTTCAATATAATTGATTAATTCGTCTTTTGTTAGGTTTTCTAAATCCTCTTTCATAGTCAAATCCAATAATTTTTAGTTTAATAGTTTTATTGTCAAAAAAATCTTTTATTATTTATATTGATTAAAAATCATATTTGACAATTTGTAAATTTTCAATTTTAGGGAGATTTTTTTCTGTAGTATGAAATTTGGCTTTTTTCTGTAGAGCAATCGCTAATGCTATACAATCATTATATGATAATTTCAAACGGTACTGACATTTCAATTGTCCGGCAATTAAAATCAGTTCCGAAGTCAATGAAATATATTGAGCTATAACATTATGCTGGAATGAACTAATACAACTTGTTGCAAAATCTTTTCCATCAGTGACGCATAAATGTTTATAAACTTCAATCAAAGTTGTTTTAGGAACATATGCTATTATTGTTTGGTTCTTTATTTTATTAATTAAGATCTCTACTTTTTCTGGTGCATTTTTACGATAATATAAATAAATTACTCCAGTATCCAAACAAGCTTTTTCTTGCATCAGATTTCTAGCTCCCTATCTTCTCTACGGGATTGCTTAAAAAGTTCTCGAGAATCTTCAATGGTTCGGGCTCGATTTCTTAAAGAATTAATATCTTCTATAGGAATAAGCTTAATAGACCCATTTTCTTCCTCTTTTACTACTATATAATCTCCATCTTTAATATCATATTTTTTTCTAATTTCAGCTGGGATTGAAATCATTCCTTTGTTGGTTACCTTTACAGATTTTTCAACCATTTTATTCACTATGTAAAAGTAATAATTCTTAGTATTTATGATTAATCTTAGTTTTTCTAATCTATAATCAATCTTCCTTTTTATTCCATAATCGACGTAATAAATGTGCTGCCATTTTAGGTCTTCTATCTCGAGTAAATACACCTTTATAATTTATCGATCCCATCCGTGTTATTCCTTGAGATGTTTTGAAGTCACATAAGTTCCAAACATGTTCTCCAATCACGTAAGATTTACTCCGACAGACTTCAATATATTTTTCTATGAATTCAGTTTGGTATTCCTCGCTAAACATCTCAGGGGGTTGAGAATGCCATCCAGGAATTGTATCAGCTCCAAATTCACTGAGGATGATTGGTTTATGATATTTTTCATATAATTTGTCCATTTCATTTGAAAGGATATTGCAAGCTTCATCAATATTTCCTGGTTGCAAATACCATCCATAATAACGGTTTATGCATAATAAATCACAGTATTCGAAAGCCTTTTCTTTCACGCCCATCATATTTACAACAGTTATGGGTCTCGTGCTATCTAATATCTTTGCTCTGTGGTAAAGAGATTTGAAAAATTCGCCAGATTTCAAACTCCCTTGAGGTTCATTGGCCAAGCTCCACATTATAACACTTGGATGGTTTTTATCCCGGTTTATCAATTCTTCTATAAATTGGGTACATAATTCTAATTGTCTCTCTATCACATTTTTACTGAAGGTAAGACCAACAGCAGGAATTTCATTTATAACAAGAAAACCAAGACGATCTGCTAAATCCATCATTTGTTCTGAATACGGATAATGCGAGGTTCGAAAAGAATTGGCTCCAATCCAATTCATCAATGAGTAATCTTTGATCATTACTGCTGGTACATAGCCCCTCCCTGTAATTGGAAAGTCCTCATGTCGTCCAAAACCTTTTAGATATATGGGTTTATTATTTAATAGCAACTTATCCCCTTTCACTTTAATCGTTCGAATTCCCACTTTAAGTGTATAAGAATCGATTATAGAATCCAATTTAACGATATCAACTGTTAGATCATATAGATTAGGTGTTTCTGTATTCCAAAATTTCGCTTTTTTTACTTCTAAAGTCAATTTTTGAACTTTCTCTTCAATTTTCGAGGTATTAGTCAATTCTGATTCAAAGCCTTTTAGAGAAAGATTTACATGGGCATCACGTAAGGTGGTAGTTTCTATCGTAATATCTAATATTCCTGTGGTATCCTTTATAGATGTTCTGACAGATATATCCCTTAATCCCTCAATAGGAATTGTATATAATAACACCGGTCTGTGAATTCCACAGAATGGATAAAAATCAAAATTAGTTTTAGGATTATTCATTGGATTTCCGCTAGGTGGAACATGATTTTCTGATAATCTTCCATCTACTCTGAGGACTAAAAGATTGTCTTCAGATAAGATCATGTTTGATATATCGTATTCAAAAGGGAGATGTCCCCCTTCATGATGCCCTACCATCTCTCCATTTAACCACAAATCAGATAGATAATTAACTGAACCAAACCTAATCATGGTTTTTTTAGTATCACAATTCCATAGTTTCTTAAATTTGAGTTGATACCACGCAGGACCTAAAAAATCACGGTTATCAGCAAATTGATCATTCCAACTAGCAGGTACAGCTATTGGACGTCCATAATTAAATCCATTAGCCCAATTTTCTCCAATCCCTTTATCATCAGGATCAAAACGAAAATCCCAGAATCCAGATAGGTCTACAAAATGACGATGATAATTTCTTTGCGGATAGAGCAATATAATTCCTCTTTATGTGTTATGAATTACATAAAATTTCTTGAGATATTAAGATAATTGAATTTTATCCAAATACGATTTTTAAGAAAAATGGTATTTCTCAAGGACAGATTCCATTGAAAAATAGAGTATATATGAAAATTGACTTCAAAAATTACCTTAAAAGACCAATTGTTTTTAATTTACAATAACAAAATTGTGAATGATCTTTTGACTTCTAAAAATTAGATGAAGAACTTTTATATCTATTAATTTTACCAACCTTATAGTATAATATGAAAAGACAAAGTGAGTAATGATTGAACAAGACACTCATCAAATGGTAAATGTCCATCTTTGTGGGATACCTATAGAATTAAAAGAAAATTTTGCCCAAGTAAAACTAGAAACTTCAGAAGAAATGATTGTCGATGATACAGGTCTAATTCATGGTGGTTTTATTTTTGGGTTGGCAGATTTTTGTGCTATGTTAGCTATTAATCATCCCAATGTAGTATTGGGAGGAGCAGAAGTACGATTTTTAAAACCAATAAAAAGAAGTGATACTCTTATAGCAAATGGAAATGTGATCAATAGGAATGGAAAAGAAATTCATGTTAAAGTTGAAGTCTTTAAAAAAGAGGAGTTAATATTTGATGGAAAATTCACATGCTTTACTCCAAAATATCATGTTTTAAAAAGAGATGAATAAAAGATGAATGGAGGAAATTTAATAGCAGAAACCCTTAAAAAGAAGGATGTTAAGTATTTATTTACATTATGTGGAGGACATATTTCTCCTATAATTGTGGGAGCAAAAAAGAGTGGTATAAAGATAATTGATGTTAGACATGAAGCTACAGCTGTGTTTGCTGCTGATGCAATGGCTAGATTTACTGGGATTCCTGGAGTTGCTGCAGTTACAGCAGGTCCAGGTATTACAAATACTATAACCGCAGTAAAGAATGCCCAAATGGCAGAATCTTCTGTAATTTTGCTAGGAGGTGCTGTAGCAACCATCTTAAAAGGAAAAGGAGCTTTGCAAGATATTGAACAAATTGATCTCATCAAATCAATTGTAAAGTGGGCGACAAGTATCGAACAAGATTGTGATATCGTGCCTATTATGGAAGAAGCTTTTGATGTTGCACAGTCGGGGATTCCGGGTCCAGTTTTTATAGAATGCCCGATTGATTTAATATACAATGAATCTCTGGTGAGGGAATGGTATAATATTGCACAACCACAAAAAGATACAATTAAGCATAAAATAATGGGATGGTACTTAAGAAGACATGTTGATAAATTATTTGCATGTTCTACCGAAAAAGTTGAAGTTCATGATGGAGAAGAAATTAAACCATTTTTAATCAATAATGAAGATATAGAGAAAGTACTCACACAGATAAATAATTTTAAAAAGCCAATTTTAGTCGTTGGAAGTCAAGCGATGATAAAAGTGGAAGAGGTTAACCACTTATCAGAGGCTATTAAGAATTTAGGGATCCCTGTTTTTCTGGTAGGAATGGCGCGAGGACTTTTAGGAAAAGAGCATGCATTATATTTTCATCATAAACGTAGTACAGCATTAAAGGAAGCAGATTTAGTAATCCTAGTAGGAATGCCACAAGATTTTAGGCTAAATTATGGCAGATCTATAAATCCTAAAGCCTTTCTAATATCAATCAATAGGAGTTCTGAAGAACTTGAAAAAAACCGCAAACCTGATCTAGCTATCCAAGCAGATTCATCTTTATTTCTTCAAGCTCTTTCAGAAGCGAAGAATTTTGAAAAAAATTTTGGTGATTGGATAGTTATTTTAAAGGAAAGGGAGAAGCTTAGAATGAATGAAATTAAACAGTTTGAAAACGAAGATTCTGAATACATTAATCCCTTAAAGCTTTGTGCTGAAATTGAAAAATTTAGTGATGATAAGAGTATTATAGTCGTTGATGGAGGAGACTTTATTGCTACTGCTTCCTACATTGTACGACCAAATGGACCGCTAAGATGGATAGATGCTGGACCTTTTGGTACTTTAGGGGCGGGTGCAGGATTTGCATTATCTGCGAAACTATCACATCCTAACTCAGAAGTATGGCTAATTTATGGTGATGGCGCTGCGGGATATTCTATAGCTGAATTCGATACCATGGTAAGACACAATATTCCCATTATCGGAATAATCGGAAATGATGCCGGATGGACTCAAATAACTCGAGATCAAGTCAAATATCTAAATGATGATATAGGAACTACATTGAGATACTCAGACTATCATTTGGTTGCTAAAGGCTATGGTGCTGAAGGACTATTTGTAAATGATTACTCTAATGTTCCAGATGTATTGATCGAGGCAAAAAAGCTATTGAAAGAGGGAAAACCGGTATTGATCAATGCACTAATTGGGAAAACTAGATTTCGAGAAGGTTCTATTTCTATGTAATTATATCTGCTAGTGAACATTTTAATATCTTAAAAAATCATGACTAAATTGAAAGTGTAATAAACATGATACTATCCAAAATTGAACAGGACTTTAAAATCATAATCACATTATTTTTATAGAACGCAGTTTACTCCACCTTAAATCAAATTTTTAAGAGTAAGAATTATTTTGAGTAAAGAGAATAAGTATGAAAGTAATCAAATCTTATTGATTTTATTTTTTGGTGTTTTAATGGGGGCTTTAGATATAGCAATAATTGGTCCCGCTTTGCCAGCAATTAAAAATACTTTTAATCTCTCTACTAGAATTGAAGCTTGGATATTTAGTATATATGTTTTATTTAATATTATGGGAATTCCTGTTAATTCTAAATTAAGTGATAGAGTGGGAAGAAGAAAAATATATAATATCGATTTGTTATTGTTTGGAACGGGATCATTATTGGTTGTATTTTCTCCATTATTTCTTATCTTTAATCAGATAAGCTTGTCTTCAATTAATTTAGGATTTATTGTTCTCTTATTAGGGCGTTCAATTCAGGGTTTTGGCGCGGGAGGGATATTTCCGGTTGCGAGTGCTGTTATTGGGGATACTTTTCCTCCTGAAAAAAGAGGTGGTGCTTTAGGTTTAATAGGTGCAGTATTTGGTATTGCATTCATCATTGGTCCAATTATAGGAGGAGCCTTGCTTTTAATTGCTTGGGAACTCCTCTTCTTAATAAACATCCCAATTGTAGTGATACTTATCTACTTTTCGACAAAAAGACTTCCATCAAGACCGAATATTGATCAAAAACCTTTTGATTTCAAAGGGATAATATTCTTGTTAATTATTTTAGGAACATTTGCTTTTGGAATTAATCAAATTGATGAGAGTAACATTTTACTAAGTATTAAGTCATATTTAGTGTTGCCATTTTTAGCTATTGCTTTAATTTTCGTACCAATTTTCTATTTTACTGAAAAAAAGGCAAAAGATCCAGTAATTGATTTGAAATTAATTAATAATAAAAATTTAGTATTGGCTAATTTAATGTCCTTGGGTGCTGGTTTTGTTGAAGCAACCTTGATATTCATCCCATCTATTAGTGTTATGTCTTTCAGTTTAACAGAAAGTGCGGCAAGTTTCATGTTATTACCACTAGTAATTACTATGGCGATAATTTCACCTTTAACGGGGCGATTATTAGACAAAATTGGTGCGAAAAAAGTCATTTTAATAGGTACATTTATTTTAATCAGTGGTTTGCTATTATTTGGTTTTTTAAATGCAAATTATGCCTGGTTCTTTATTACTACAATTTTAATTGGAATAGGATTAATAAGTCTTTTAGGAGCTCCATTACGTTATATAGTACTAAATAATACATCAGAAGTAAATAGAGCCTCTCAGCAAGGCTTCTTATCAGTTTTTTCGGGTATTGGTCAATTAATAAGCGGTGTGATGGTTGGGGGAATTGTAGAAAGTTTAGGTTATGGTTTGCTTGGATTTTCTATAGCATTCATTACTGTAGGCGTAATTTCAACTGTGTTAATATTCGAATCTTTTTTCTTAAAGAGCAAGGAGATTTCGACTTAGAAATGAACATAGTAGGTGAAGGAGGTAATTTTAAAACTCATTCATTATTTAATTTTTTGGGTAAATAATATGAATAATGTTGAAGAAGAATACAAAAAAATAATAGAATTTTATCCTAATGCGATTTTTAAGAAAGACTCCATCTCTCAAGTTCAGATTCCATTGAAAAATAATGTTTCTTTGAAAGTTGATTATAAAAATTACCCTAAAAAACCAATTGTAAGTTTCATTAGTAAAGATGGTAGAAATTATCGAAAAGTTGATAAATTTATCCCCTTATTAAATAGATGGGAAAAAAATCATCCTCCTTTTATTATTGATGTCATCAATGAGATATTAACATTCATTAATAACTTGGAATCTAATGTTATTAAAATCAAAAAAGAATTATTATTTGGACTATTTTCGTTATGTAGAAATCAACATCCGAGAGAAATATTAGGATTTCTGAGAACCCAGAATGATATCGCAGTAGAATTCATTTTACCTCCAGGAGCAATTACTTCTAACACTTCTGGATTTTTCAGTCGTAGTAGATTGGGTTATGATTCAACTCTCGAGGGATCTGTTCATTCACACCCTTCTGGAAATCCTAACCCTTCCCTTGTTGATATTAATAATGTCTTTAAAACAAAAAAATTCAATTTTATTATTGCTTATCCATATAATTTGAGTCGTATAAAATGCTTTAATAGCAAAGGACGGGAGATTGAGTTCACCATAATAGATTAAACATTTAGAAAAGCAATAACTGAAGAGAATTAATAATTACTAGATTCTGATAAATTAACCTAATTGAATTATTAGGAATGATAATATAATAAATTATAATCGTATCATTTAGGGGATCTCATGAATGATTTTCCAAATGGATTTACATGAATTCATGATAATCATATTTAGAGACATTACAATTTATCAAAAAAAAAAGGTTTGAAATAAAAAGAAAATTGAAAAAAATGGATTCTGATTCTACAAACAATGAAAAGGATATATTTTCTAAGGATAATTTATTCTTACAAAGGAAACAAAAGATTCAAAAAGAAATAGAAGCTGCGAGGAGGCTTATTGAGAAAAAGGTTGATATCCTTGAAATAGCGGATAACTTTATTCACAGTACTTTTAAATTAATGGGTGATGGAATTTTAAATAGATATGACAACCAATCTGAAGAAGATATTAAACAACGAATTAGAAATAATATATTTTTTAAAGACAAACCTAAGGCGATTAAAAAGAGGGATAGTCATTATGGCTGAAATAGAAAATATTCTATCTCGTTTAGAAATTATCTTCAAAGCCACAAAGCTTAAATACGTTATTGTTGGGGGAATTGCCGTAATTCACTATGGTCACGTAAGAACTACTCAAGATATCGATATAATTATCGAAGATGACTACTCAAAGATTTCTCAATTTATAGGATTACTTAAAGTTAATAAATTTGATGTAATGGATGATCAATTTCAATTAGCTTATGAAGAAAAAACTAATATCTCGATATTTGATAAAAATAGCTTTTTAAGGGTTAGATATAAAAGTTGCTGATAAGAAGCAAGAGCATGAAGTATTAAGTCACGCCTTAAAAAAAAAATTTTAGGAAAAGATCTATTTATTGCACCTTTAGAATATGTTTTAATTGGTAAATTAATATTCTTGGGATTAATCGATGATATCTCGAATTCTGAATTATTAGAATATCAAGATGCCATCGATTTTTTGATATTACTTCATGCAAATAAAGATACAATTGATTTAACCTTCTTAAATAATAAATCCAAGCAAATAGGACTTAAAACAACACTTGATAGATTATTATCAATTGATATTTAGAATGTAATGATTAAAAGTCCTCTCAAAACCTCTTGCTACCAATAGAATATTCGAAACTTGAAAAAATATGAGTTCACCTTACGCGATTCATTTATTGTATGAGTTAAATACATCCCGTATGACAATATAGATCAATCTAACTTCTTTATAATTTCACTTTTTCTTTTTTTCTAAACAAATCTTTCGACAATAGTTCTTAAAAAAAAATAATAAGAGCAAATCATATAAGTTCCTTAAAGCATTATATATCATAAATTAGACAGCTCTTTAAAAAAATGATAAAGAGAGAATTTGACATTTTTATAGAACAGGATGAAGATGGATACTACATTGCTAGTGTACCTGAACTCCCCGGATGTCACACGCAAGCTAAATCATTAGATGAATTACATAAACGTATTATCGAGGCTATAGAGTTATATTTAGAATTTGACACGGAAAAATTTGGATGCTTCACAAAATACATAAGTTAAATTTTTAAAGTAATGTCTGAGCAAATAATTTTATCTTATCCTTGATGATTTTTTCAGATGTCATCCGTTTATCTCCCACATCTAAATCGATGAGGAGCATTAGGATTCCTCCTTCATCTCGTAAAGCTTCTCTACGTATTTGAGGGACTGAGCCGAACTGTTTACAGCCCAGATGAGAGGTAAAAATATAACAATCAGCGGAGAATTCCCTAGCTAAATGAACGCACTCATCAATGATAAAATCAACGTAAAAAATAGAAAACATAACATTTCTTAAATTAATACCTGTTCAAAATAAAATGTTTTTAATAAAATTACTAAGGAGCTCCAAAATCTAATAATCCAAATGATATTAACCAAATTTTTAAGAATACTATTTGACAGAAATGTTTAAATATTAAAAAAGGGCATAATTATATAGCGAAATAAATATTCAAATCATTTTTTTTTAATTTATGAAGTAGTAGTATAACAATTAGTTTATGTATAATGACGTTTATTTACAAAAATCAAAATTAACGTGATAATAATTGAATAAAAATGTTTTAAAGCTAATAGCATTAATTGGATTAATAGCATTATTTAGCGGGTTATCCTTAATTATCGTATATTTGACGGATTATGGATATAGTCGTGAAACTGTTCAATATTCCGAGTTTTGGACAGTATTTCGCAGTGGAGGGGGATATAATTCACCAGGATATATTCAATACGAGAATGAATTACCATTAAGCTCTAATGTTAGTGATTTGAGCGTTATTAATCTTCATTTTAATATGAGTACCCTAAATAATTCAGATTTTTGGGTACCGGTACAGTTAATTACTGCCTTATCGGACCCAGGGTTTCCAATATTTTCTACAACATGGACTGATAAATATGACGTCTTAAATTATAAAGATTATGAGAGAATCTGGAAAAATTTTGGAATTTTTACTCCCCGTAATATTACTATATACTCAATGGAATTAATTTTAGATGTTTTTACGAATGATACGAATCATGCTTTTAATTGGTACTTCCCGTATGAGCGTTATACAGAAGAAAACAGAACATTAGCTGGGATGGTTCATTATATGGAATCACTTCTTAATTATGGACCAAGTGAAAGTTTTGTGTTTCATATTCCGGATGATAACAAAACCATATTATATCCCCAGTTTAATTCAGACCTCTCTTGGAATTTTTCGTTAACAGCCTTTTGGGATGTCTCGTTCCATCAGTTTATAGGACCTAATGCCAATTTCATTGGAAATGCAACCTTAGCTGAATGGGTGTTCAAAAATGAAAGCGCTGATGTCATTTCTGTAGATATAAGAGTTGATAATTCAAATTATAATACCCCCATCCCGGTTTATACCATAGTTCAAAGAGATCCATGGATAGAAATAACTCTTTTTGTTATTGGTTCAGTGATAATATCGGTAGTCTATATATATCACTTAAAATTTAATAAATAACTTTTTTTTTAATTTCTTAAATCCTTTATCTCTTAAAATTTCTTTTCAGATAAATTTTTTAGAATGAATAAATTTTCGCAATTAAAACACTAAAGAAGTGTTTGAGCAAATAATTTTATCTTATCCTTGATGATTTTTTCAGATGTCATTCGCTTATCTCCCACATCTAAATCAATGAGAAGCATCGGAATACCTACTTCATCTCGTAAAGCTATGATCAAAACGACGATTCAAATATTTTTTTTTCTAGAATTATTTGAAAATTTTTTATATCAGAGAGAGAGATA
>Ga0307419_10000049_pt1 | contig 42067 bp, 30 predicted proteins | sample SalMarWE160230MG_2_FD_202512 | JGI IMG/M metagenome (GOLD analysis project Ga0307419, IMG submission 202512) | Salt marsh sediment microbial communities from the Plum Island Ecosystem LTER, Massachusetts, United States - WE1602-30 | ecosystem: Environmental > Aquatic > Marine > Intertidal zone... | reverse complement strand
GGAATCGATCGATATGGTGCTGTGTGCGCTGGTCGGTTTCTCGGGACTCCGTCCCACTCTCAGTGCCATCGAGGCCGGAAAGGACATTGCCCTTGCCAACAAGGAAACCCTGGTGGTCGGGGGGGATCTTGTCATCCGGAAAGCATTGGAAAACAAGGTAAACATCATACCGGTCGATTCGGAACATTCTGCCATCTTCCAGTGCCTTGCCGGGGAGGAATTCAACCCGATCGAAAAAATCATCCTGACCGCATCAGGGGGACCCTTCCTGGGAAGCAGCCTGGAAAGCCTCCGCAGGGTCACCCGGGAAGAAGCCCTCAGGCATCCCAACTGGTGCATGGGTGATAAGATCACCATCGATTCGGCAACGCTGATGAACAAGGGACTTGAAGTCATCGAGGCCAGGTGGCTTTTCGGACTGAAACCGGAACAGATCGAGGTGGTCATTCACCCGCAGTCCATCATCCATTCCCTGGTCCAGTTCGAGGACGGTTCCCTGAAGGCACAGCTCGGTATCCCCGATATGAGGCTTCCCATCCAGTATGCCCTGGGCTATCCCAGGCGCATCCGGTCGGATTTCGAGCGGTTTTCTTTCAGCAATTACCCCTCCCTGACCTTCCAGTCCCCCGACACGGACATCTTCCGGAACCTTACCCTCGCTTACCGTGCCCTTGCCACAGGGGGCAATATGCCCTGCATCCTGAATGCCGCGAACGAAGTGGTTGTGAACGCATTCCTGGAAGGAAAGCTGGGATTCCTGGACATGCCGTCCATCATTGAAAAAACCATGGAAAAGGCAGCATTCATAGCGAATCCCGGCCTGGAGGATTACATAAATTCGGACCTAAATGCAAGAAAAATTGCCGAAACCCATGTTTTTAAATAATTTTGCCGGGTCCTTGGAATAATAGAAATTCAGCTAATGGCCGTATTCGTTCAAATAGCCCAGTTCCTGCTCAGCCTGTCGATCCTTGTTTTCCTGCATGAAATGGGACATTTCCTGTTCGCCAAGCTTTTTCATACCCGGGTGGAGAAGTTCTATATTTTCTTCAATCCCTGGTTCTCGCTTTTCAAAAGGAAAATCGGGGAAACGGAATACGGCATAGGGTGGCTTCCCCTGGGCGGGTATGTGAAGATCTCGGGGATGATCGATGAATCGATGGACAAGGAGCAGATGAAGCAGCCACCCCAGCCCTATGAATTCCGCTCGAAACCGGCCCCTCAGCGTCTTCTCATCATGATCGGCGGAGTCCTGGTGAATTTCATCCTCGCGCTGGTGATTTATTCCCTCATCCTTTATACCTGGGGAGAACAATACCTTCCCACCGCGAATGCCAAATACGGGATCATGTGTGATTCCGTCGCCCTGAACATGGGATTGAGGGACGGGGACAGGATCCTGTCGGTCGATAACCGGAAGATCGATAGGTTCAACGACATTTTCCACGATATCGTGGTCGATGAGGCCCGGTCCATTCAGGTGGAGCGGGACAGCCAGAAGATCAACATCCCCATCGGAGACGACTACATCGCGGCCCTGCTTAAAAGTGAAGTCTTTATCACACCCAGGTTCCCTTTCATCGTCCAGGGATTCTCGAAGGATTCCCCCGCCGAGAAGGCCGGCCTCCTGCCGGAAGACCAGATCGTAGGCCTTAACGGTAAAGAAATAAAATTCTTTGATGAGTTCCGGACAGAAATTGCCGGCAGGGCCAATGAGGAAGTCACCGTGAGCGTGCTGAGGAACGGGCAAAAGATGGACTTCAGCATGGTCACAACGGACAAGGCTACCATAGGGGTCAGCGCCGTCGTGGATGCATCACGGTTTTTCGAACTGAAACGGGTGGAGTACAGCTTCCTGGAAGCCATTCCTGCAGGGATCAGCAAGGGATTCAGCAGGGCCAAAAGCTACCTGAAACAGCTGAAACTCATTTTCAAACCAAAGACCAGGGCTTATGAATCGCTCGGCGGGTTCATCAAGATCGGAAGTTTCTTTTCAACGGTGTGGGACTGGCGGTCCTTCTGGGAAATGACCGCCCTGCTGTCGATCATCCTGGCCATCATGAACCTTTTGCCGATCCCGGCCCTGGACGGCGGACACGTGATGTTCCTGCTCTACGAGATCATCAGCGGCCGGAAACCGGGCGATAAATTCATGGAATATGCCCAGATTGCCGGCATGATCATTTTACTGATGTTACTGCTTTATGCCAACGGGAACGACGTGGTACAATTGTTCCGTAAATAAAGGGCTTATAACGAAATTTTGTGTAGGTTTGTACTCTGATTTAATTAGGAAAAAATGGAACTTTTAATTATTCTTGGCATACCGGGACCATGGCAGATAATCCTGATCGTGCTCGTCGTGTTGCTTCTCTTCGGCGGAAGGAAGATCCCGGAACTCATGAAGGGCCTTGGACAGGGAATGAAGGAATTCAAAAAAGCCACGAAAGACGAGACGGGCAAAGAAGAGGAAAAAGAAAAGGAAATCGAAAAGGAATAATCGTCTCCTATAATTGCTAATTACCTGTCATTCAATTCTTAAGAACTGAAACGGCAGGTTTTTTTTATAGTTAAAAATGAAGCCGTTCAGGTCACTTACCGATATCCAGCAGGCCTTATCATCCGGTAAAATTGATTTACCTGGCCTGGTCAGGTCCTACCTGGAAAGGATAAAGGAAAAACAGCACCTGAATGCCTTCATTGAAGTATTCGGGGATGAAGCACTTGAAAGGGCGGCCTTGATCCAGGGCAGGATCAGCAGCGGAGAAGCAGGCAGGCTTGCCGGGATGGTAGTGGGACTGAAGGACAACATCTGTTACAAGGGCCACATCACCTCCGCCTCTTCCCGCTCCCTCGAAAATTACCGTTCCATTTACAATGCAACCGCCGTCGAACGCCTGCTGAACGAGGATGCCATCATCATCGGGAGAACGGGTTGCGACGAATTTGCCATGGGAGGCACAAACGAAACTTCCTGTTACGGTCCCGTTCTGAACCCGCTCGATACCTCCAGGGTCCCCGGCGGTTCATCCGGCGGGTCTGCTGCCGCAGTGGCCGCAGATCTGTGCCTGGCTGCCATCGGCTCGGATACCGGCGGGTCCATACGGCAGCCGGCATCTTTCTGCGGACTGACGGGACTCAAACCGGGCTACGGCCGGGTCAGCAGGTACGGGCTGATCGCCTACGGGTCCTCCTTTGACCAGATCGGTCCCATTACCCATGGCATTCGGGATGCGGCACTCATCCTGGAAGTGATAGCCGGTCCGGACGAATACGACAGCACTGCATCCGATGCACCCGTACCGGAATACTCAAAGATGCTGGAGGGAAAATCCCTGCCCGGGAAACTGGCCTACCTGAGTGAGCCTCTTAATCATCCGGGACTGGACCCGGTTATCCGGAAACGCATGCTCGGGATCATCGGGAAGCTGCAGGCCGCAGGGATCCAGTCAGATCCTGTCTCCTTTCCCTACCTCGACTACCTGGTGCCGGCCTATTATGTAATGGCTACCGCAGAGGCCTCTTCGAACCTTGCACGTTTCGACGGGATCCATTACGGCCATCGCAGCAGGCAGGCAGGCGACCCGGAGAATACCTACATCAAATCCCGCAGCGAGGGATTCGGGACCGAAGTGAAACGAAGGATCATGACCGGGACTTTCGTACTCAGCACCGGTTATTATGATGCCTATTACGGCAGGGCGCAGAGGGCCAGGAGGCTGATCTACAATAAAACCATGGAAATTCTTGCAGAATATCCTTTTATCCTGCTGCCGACCACGCCCAGGCCTGCCTTCATAAGCGGAACCATGGGGGATGACCCGGTCGCTTTGTACCTTGAGGACATTTTTACCATTCACGCCAATCTCACCGGGATCCCTGCCGTATCCCTCCCGCTGGGAAAACATCCCAACGGAATGCCGTTTGGTGTGCAGGTGATGAGTGCCGGGCTCAGCGAGGCAAAACTCCTGGCTTTTTCAGAATATATGATGGATAGTTTTTTATCTTTGGATTAATTAAGTCCCCCATGAACCTGAAAATCAATTCCCGCCTGCTGGCCAGCCTTCTGGCAATCCTGGTTCTCGCATCCTGTCTTAATAAGGACAGAAAAGGCATAAAACCCGTCGTGACGGGCAAACCCGGCGAGGTTCTACTGGTGATCGATCCTTACCTGTGGGAATCATCCGTCGGTGAATTCTTCACGGATCTCTTCTCCCAGCCGTTTGAAGCCCTGCCGGTTGATGAACCCATTTACGACCTGATACACATTCCTTCAAACGCTTTCAACAAGCTCTTCAATTCCCAACGCAATATTTTCCTGGTCAAAATCTCCGGCGAGTACAAGGAACCGAAGATCATCGTACAACGGGACCTCTGGGCCTATCCCCAGCTGGTGGTAAATATTGTTGGTCCCAATGACACAAGCATTGTCCGCTACCTGGAACAGAACGGGGAACGGCTGATCAGCCTCCTTGATACGGACGAACGCAACCGGACCATCCAGAATTACTCGAAAAACCTGGCCAGGGGGATCGATGAGGTGCTCAAGGCCGAACACGGAGTTTCCATTTCCGTACCCGCAGGCTATGAAATGGATGTGGACAGTGCCGATTTCATCTGGCTGTCACACGAGATGGCCGATGTGAGCCAGGATGTAATCATCTATTTTTACCCCTATACCGACCCCAACACCTTTACCCCTGAATACCTCGTAGCAAAGCGGGATGAATTCACCCGGCTGCACGTTCCCGGTCCCACTCCGGGTTCCTACATGAAAACCGAGACCTCCTACCCGGTCATTTTCCGGGAACTCGTAAAAGACGGAAAATACATCGCGGAAGTCAGGGGACTCTGGAAACTTAAAAAGGCTTTTATGGGAGGGCCTTTTATCAGCCATACCATGCTTGATGAGAAAAACAACAGGGTGGTCACGGTGGACGGGTTCGTATATGCACCAAGACTCGACAAGCGCAATTATGTGCGGGAACTGGAGGCGATCCTTCAAACATTCAGGGTGGTGGACTAGAGGCTAAAATGCTTATCTTTGGTCCATGAAAATAACCAAGACCGACGGCATCGCATCGAAGGAAAGCGTCATACTCCTTGCAAAAAAGAACAGTTCGTTTGCCCCCTGGCTAAAATCCAAACAGGACAGGGATTACCTGAAATTTTGCCTGGAGCAGGATAAAAAACAGTTCCTGTTCAATCATTATCCGCGCTGGATCCTGGTCAACCTGATAGACGAAGAAAAAACGGGGAATGAATCGCTGGAGGAAACCCGGAGAGGGGCCAGGATCATTGCCGACCTGGTCAATTCCCGCAAGATCTCTGCCCTTACACTTGTTGCACTCGACGGGGCGACGGATCATCTGCTGGCCTTTGCAGAGGGCATGGCCCTGGGCAATTACCAGTTCAACAAGTACCTCAGCAAGAAGGAAGAAAAGAAAAATTCCCTCAAATCACTTAAAATCCTTTCTTCGGACATCCCGAAAAAGAAAGTGGACGAGATCGACCGGCTCTGCAGGGCGGTCTGCTGGGCACGCGACCTGGTGAACGAACCTCTGTCCACCCTTAACGCCGTTGAATTATCCAGACAAATTACCCGGATGGGAGTTGAGGCCGGCTTCGGGGTGGAGGTCTTCCACAAGAAGAAAATCGAATCCCTGCGCATGGGCGGCCTGCTTGCAGTCAATAAGGGCAGCCTCGATCCGCCGACCTTTTCAATCCTCACCTGGAAACCGGAAAAAGCGAAAAACAAGAAACCCTACGTACTGGTCGGGAAAGGCGTTGTGTATGATACGGGGGGACTGAGCCTGAAGCCGACCCTGGACAGCATGGATTACATGAAGTGCGATATGGCCGGTGCGGCTACGGTAGCCGCCACCATTTACGCACTGGCCAGGAACAGGGTGCCCGTGCATGTAGTGGGACTCATACCTGCAACGGATAACCGTCCCGACGGCAATGCCTATGTCCCCGGCGACGTGATCCGTATGTTCAACGGATCAACCGTGGAAGTCCTCAACACGGATGCCGAAGGCCGGATGATCCTGGCAGATGCCCTGGCCTGGGCCGACAGGCTGAAACCCACACTTGTCGTCAATGTGGCCACACTGACGGGTGCGGCACATATGGCCATCGGCAAATACGGGATCGTGGCCATGGGAAATGCCGGCAGGCCGGAAATGGAAAAACTGAAGGAAAGCGGGGAGACCGTTTCTGAACGGATCGCAGAATTCCCTTTCTGGGAGGATTACGACGAACTTTTAAAATCCGATGTTGCAGACCTGAAGAACATCGGGGGAAAATATGCAGGCGCCATAACGGCCGGAAAATTTCTCGAGCATTTTACCGAAAGCCCCTTCATCCACATGGATATTGCCGGTCCCGCTTTCAACAAGACGCGGGACAGCTACCGGGGCAAAGGGGGCAGCGGTATCGGCGTGAGGCTGTTGTACGATTTCCTTAAAAAGCAGCAGAAATGATCAGGATCGGCATAACGCACGGGGACATCAACGGGATCGGCTATGAGATCATCATGAAAACCCTGCTCGACCAGAGAATTTTTGATTTCTGCACACCCATTCTTTACGGATCGCCCAAAGTGGCCGCATACCACCGTAAAGCCCTGGATATCGAAACCCTGAATTTCCATAGCGTCCGTTCCCCGGAAGAGGCCCAGCCCAGGAAAGCCAGCATCATCAACTGCGCCGACGATGAGATCCGCGTGGAGCTTGGCAAGTCCACCCCGGCAGCCGGAGAAGCCGCAAGGGCCGCACTTATGAGGGCGGTGGAAGACCTGAAGAACAACCGCATACAGGCCCTTGTCACCGCCCCGATAAACAAGCATAACATCCGTTCCGATGACTTCCGGTACACGGGGCACACGGAATTCCTGCAGGATTATTTCGATGCGGAGGAATCGCTCATGCTGATGGCATCCGCCCTGCTAAAGGTAGGCCTGGTGAGTACCCATATACCCATAGCGGAGGTCCCCGGATTCCTGACCCGCGAAGAGATCAGCCGCAAAATGAGGCTGCTCGACGATTCGCTGAAGCGTGATTTTGGTATTCGCAAGCCGAGGATTGCCGTACTGGGACTGAACCCGCATGCCGGAGAAGAGGGGATCCTCGGAACGGATGAAACGGAAAAGATCATCCCGGCCATCCGGGAGTGCAGGGAAAATGGCATGGTGGCCTTCGGTCCCTTTCCGGCGGACGGATTCTTTGGATCGGGAGATTTCAGCCGCTTCGACGGGATCCTGGCCATGTATCATGACCAGGGACTGATCCCCTTTAAGACCCTGGTGCCCGATGAAGGGGTTAATTATACCGCAGGCCTCCCGATCATCCGGACTTCACCGGCCCATGGGACGGCTTATGAGATCGCTGGAACCAACCAGGCACGTTTCGGTTCCTTCCGCCAGGCCCTCTACATGGCCTGTGATATTTTCATGAACCGGCAGCTTTTCAGTGAAATGTCAAAGAATCCCCTTCCCCAGAAAGACCTTTCGGAACTTCAATAGGGAAGTCCCTGCTTAAAAACATAGGGATTTATTTCACGACGGCTCATCCGAAAACCCCTGCATAGCAGGATTATGATTAGCTTTGTTTTGTATTCCCAAAAATCTTTGCACCATGGATAAATTCACCAAAGAAGATGCCCTGAACTACCATTCAGAAGGCAGGCCAGGAAAAATTGAAGTTATCCCGACCAAACCCCACAGTACCCAGTGGGACCTGTCACTTGCCTATTCCCCGGGCGTGGCGGAACCCTGCCTGGAAATCGAGAAAAATCCCGAGGATGTATTCAAATACACCGCCAAGGGGAACCTGGTGGCAGTGATTTCAAACGGTACGGCGGTACTGGGACTCGGAGACATCGGGGCCCTTGCCGGGAAACCGGTGATGGAAGGGAAGGGACTTCTTTTCAAGATCTTTGCGGATGTTGACGTCTTCGACATCGAGATCAATGAAAAGGATGTGGACCGGTTCATCGAGCATGTAAAGGCCATATCCCCCACCTTCGGAGGGATCAACCTGGAAGACATCAAGGCACCGGAATGCTTCGAGATCGAACAAAGGCTCATCCGGGAACTGGACATCCCGGTTTTCCACGACGACCAGCATGGTACGGCGATCATTTCCGGGGCGGGACTTCTGAATGCACTCGAACTGACCGGCAAAAAGATCGGCGAGGTGAAGGTGGTGGTGAACGGTGCCGGCGCATCGGCCATTTCCTGTACCAAACTCTATCTTGCCATGGGGGTGAAAAAAGAGAATGTGATCATGCTCGACAGCAAGGGAGTGCTGAACACCAGAAGAACGGACCTGAACAAATACAAACAGCAATTTGTGGTGGATACGGAAAAGGAAACCCTGGCTGATGCCATGGTGGGAGCGGATGTGTTCCTCGGGCTCTCGAAGGCCGATGTGATGACACCGGAAATGCTCAAAACCATGGCCCCCGATCCCATTGTCTTTGCCATGGCCAACCCGAATCCCGAGATCTCCTACGAAAAGGCGATGTCGGCAAGGAATGACCTGATTTTTGCAACGGGCCGGTCGGATTATCCCAACCAGATCAATAATGTACTCGGCTTCCCCTATATTTTCAGGGGGGCCCTCGATGTCAGGGCAACCGTAATCAACGAGGAAATGAAGATCGCCGCGGTAAAAGCCCTTGCCGAGCTTGCCAAGGAAGATGTGCCGGAAACCGTCAGCATGGCCTACAAGGAAAAGAACATTATGTTCGGCCGCCAGTACATCATCCCTAAACCCCTGGACCCCAGGCTGATCGCCAGGGTCGCCCCGGCAGTTGCAAAAGCCGCAATCGATACCGGTGTGGACCGGCTCAAAATAAGCGACTGGAATGCCTACCGTGAGAGCCTTAACCACCGGCTGGGACTGGACAGCAAGCTGATCAGCGCGATCCGCTCCAAGGCCCAGAGCGATCCGAAACGGGTGGTTTTTGCCGAGGCGGAGGACTTCAAGATCCTCAAGGCAGCCCAGACGGTAATCCACCAGGGCATAGCGGAACCCATACTTCTTGGCAACCGGCAGAAGATCAAAAAAATGATCCGGGAGAATAACCTCGATCTGGAGGAAGTACCCATCCTGGATCCGTTTGGCGAGGAGGAAGCAGACCTCAGGAATGAATTTGCCAGGATACTGGCGGAAAGACGGCAGAGAAAGGGACTCACCCTTGACGAGGCCGTCGAGCTGATGTTCCAGCGAAATTATTTCGGGAACATGATGGTTGAAACGGAACAGGCGGATGCCTTTCTCAGCGGCCTGACCAGTAAATATTCGGATACCATCAGGCCTGCACTGCAGATCATCGGGGCCAATAATCCCCAGAGGATCATTGCCGGCATGTACATCCTGATGACCAAGAAGGGTCCCATGTTCTTCGCCGACACAACGGTGAACATACAGCCGGAAACCAGTACCCTGGTTGAAACCACCCTGCTGGTGGCAAGGGAAGTCCGGAAATTCAACATCGAGCCCCACATCGCCGTGCTTTCCTATTCCAATTTCGGGAACATCCGGACCGGGAGCCCGGGCCGGGCACACGATGCCGTGGAGATCCTGCACCGGGACCACCCCGATCTGATCGTTGACGGGGAGATCCAGGCCAATTTTGCCATTAACCGGGAACTCCGGATGAAAAGGTTCCCCTTTACCAAGCTCCAGGATAAGGAGGTCAATACCCTGATCTTCCCCAGCCTGAGCTCGGGGAACATCGCCTATAAACTGATGCAGGAACTGGCCGGCATGGAGGTGATCGGTCCCATTCTTATCGGGATCCGCAAACCCATCCACGTGCTTCACCTGGACAGCTCCGTACGCGAGATCCTTAACATGACCGCCATCGCCGTGGTCGATGCCCAGGGCGTGGCGGCACGCAAATGACCACCCCCCGGAGTTAATATCGGTTGTTCTTCAGAATCAACCGATATTAACCATTTACTTATTATATTAGGGGTGTTTACCTAAGACACCGACCATGTACGAATTCATCACGGGGGACATCGTTGAACGGACTCCCTCATACGTTGTCCTCGAGACGGGAAATGTGGGGTATTACATCAACATCTCCCTGTATACCTACACCCTGCTGCCCGGCCAGAATCCCTGCCAGCTGTTCATTCACCAGATCGTCCGCGAAGACGCCCATATTCTTTTTGGTTTCATCAACCGGGAAGAAAGGGAAGTATTCCGGCAGCTGATCTCCGTTTCGGGCATCGGTGCCAATACGGCAAGGCTTATCCTGTCTTCCCTCGGTCCCATTGAAACCGAACAGGCCATCAATGAAAGCAATGTGGCCATCCTGCAGAGCATCAAAGGGATCGGGGCGAAATCCGCACAGCGGATTATCGTCGATCTGAAAGGGAAGATCCGGACGGCGGTTGAAACAGGTCATTTATTCCCCGAACAGAGCAATACTCTGCGAGATGAAGCGTTATCTGCTTTAGTTAATCTTGGTTTTGCAAGAAAGACGGTTGAGAAGGTTCTCGAACAGATCCTCAGGGAAAATAATGAGTTGGGCATGGAAGAGCTTATCAAGGAGGCCCTGAAAAAGCTGTAGTATAACTGACCACTATCCGCCTGTTTTTGAAGAGCGATATCAAATATATCACTGTTCTCCTATTTATCTTCGGCCTTTTCCCGGGATCCCTGTCCCTGGCCAGGGGACAGGGCGACAGCATAAACCTGAGGTATCCCATCAGGGAAAATCCCGGCGCCGTTTCCCCGGACGAGGGACCTTCATCCCCGCTTTTCCTGAAGGACCCTTCCAACGTGGAATCAAGCATCGTCTATGATCCCGAAACTAATTCCTATGTGTTTTCGGAAAAGATAGGGCGCTTCAATTACCGGCCATCCAGGGTCATGACCTTTGACGAGTACCGGAACTTCGATATGACCCAGGCCAAAAAGCGATACTGGAACCAGCGAAGGGCGGGTGATAACGTGGAAACGCAGTCCAGCTTCATCCCTGCAATCAACATCGGCGGAGAGGCATTCGACAGGGTCTTCGGGACCAATACCATCAACATCATACCGCAGGGATATGCCGAACTGATCTTTGGATTTAACATGTCCAGGATCGACAATCCCACCCTCACGGAAAAACTCCGGAAAACGCCTTCATTCACATTCGAGGAGAAGATCCAGATGAATGTGACCGGCACCATCGGCGACAAGATGAAACTGGGATTCAATTACAACACGGAAGCGACCTTCGAATTCGAGAACAAGACCAAGCTGGAATACACGGGCAAGGAGGATGAGATCATCAAGAAGATCGAGGCGGGCGATGTCACCCTTCCCCTGTCCGGTTCCCTCATCCAGGGAAGCCAGAGCCTGTTCGGGCTGAAAACCGAAATGCAGTTCGGCAAACTGACCGTAACCTCGGTCTTTTCGCAGCAGAAGGGGGAGACTTCCGTCATCGATGTCCAGGGCGGGGCCCAGGTCAGCGATTACGAGATCAATGTCGATGAGTACGATGCAAACAGGCATTTCTTCCTCTCGCATTATTTTAAGGATAATTACGATCGTGCCCTGGCCAACCTGCCGATAATCAACACCGGCATCAACATCACCAAGATCGAGGTGTGGGTGACCAATAAAACCAGCAATTTCGAAGATTCAAGGAACATTCTTGGTTTGATGGACCTTGCCGAATCGCCGGCAAACATCTACGGGACCGATTACTGGAAACCGGTTCCCGGGGAAATGGGCGACCACCCCCGTAATAGCCTGAACACCCAGTACAGTCAAATGACCGGCACCTATGCAGCGGTCCGTGACATCAACCAGATCACATCGGCCCTGGCACCGCTTCTGCCCGGGTTTGCAGCGGGACAGGATTACGAGAAGATTGAAAATGCCCGGAAACTGTCAGACAGGGAATTCACCCTGAATTCCAAGCTGGGGTTCATCTCACTGAATTCCGCGCTGAACTCCGACGAGGTCCTGGCCGTTGCCTTTGAGTACACGCTCAACGGTAAAACCTTCAAGGTCGGGGAACTTTCTTCCGATGGCATCTCGGCCCCCAGCACCCTTCTGCTGAAACTGCTGAAGGGGACAAACCTGACTCCCCAGCTGCCGACATGGGACCTGATGATGAAGAACATCTATTCCATCGGTGCCTTCCAGGTGAATCCCGATGAATTCATCCTGGAGGTCCTGTATAACGACGATAAGACGGGGACAACCATCAACTACCTTCCCGAAGGGGAGATCAAGAACCAGATCCTGATCCGGGTTCTGAACCTCGACAACCTGAACGACCAGCTCGACCCGGTCCCCGACGGCCGCTTCGACTTCATTACCGGCGTCACGATCAATCCCACGAACGGGCGGGTGATCTTCCCGGTCAGCGAACCCTTCGGTTCCTACCTTGAAAAAAAGATAAACGACCCGGCTGTGGCCAGCAAATATGTCTTCAAGGAACTCTATGATTCCACCAAGACGGTTGCATCACAGATCGCGGAAAAGAACAAGTTCATCATCAAGGGAACCTACAAGTCCTCCTCCAGCTCCGAGATCATGCTCAATGCCATGAACGTTCCCCGCGGATCCGTCGTGGTCACGGCAGGGGGCAGGCAGCTGACCGAGAACGTGGATTATACGGTGGACTATGCCGCGGGACGGGTGACCATCATTAACCAGGGACTCCTGGAGTCCGGAACCCCGGTCAGGATATCCCTCGAGAGCCAGTCCCTCTTCGCCATCCAGACCAAAACCCTTGTCGGTACGCACCTGGATTACCGCCTTTCAGATGATTTCCGGCTCGGGGGAACGATCATGAACCTGACCGAAAGGCCCCTGACCCAGAAGGTGAACATCGGGGACGAACCGATTTCCAATACCATCTGGGGAATAGACGGGTCGTACCGGACGGAATCGCAGTTCCTGACCACCCTGGTGGATGCCATCCCGCTGATCTCCACGCGGGAACCCTCGAACATCACCCTCACCGGTGAGTTTGCACACCTCATCCCCGGCCATTCCAGGGCCATCAGCAAACAGGGAATTGCTTACATCGATGATTTCGAGGGAAGCCAGACCTCCATAGACATGAAGAACTTTGCAGCCTGGGTATATTCCAGCACCCCGGCAGGAAGGTTCCCGGAAGGAACGCTGGTAAACAACAGGCTTTACGGTTACAACCGGGCAAAATTCGCTTTCTACGTGATCGACCCCCTGTTCCTCAGGAACAATTCACTCACCCCTCCCCACATCAAGAACGATCCGAACTCACAGTCCAGCCATTTCGTGGAAGAGGTCTTCGAAACGGACATCTTCCCGAACAAGGAAAATCCGAGCGGTGTGCCCACCAACATTTCCGTGCTGAACGTGGCTTACTACCCGCAGGAAAGGGGACTGTATAACTATTCCCCGGACGTGGATGCCAGCGGGAACCTGCTCAACCCCAGGCAGCGCTGGGGCGGAATCATGCGCGAGATCCTGACCAACGACTTCGAGACTTCCAACGTGGAATTCATCGAATTCTGGCTGATGGATCCCTTCGTCGAGGACCCGGAGCATTCGGGAGGGGACCTGTTTTTCAACCTGGGGGACATTTCCGAGGATGTTCTGAAGGACTCGCGCAAAGCCTTCGAGAACGGGCTGCCGCCCAGTGAGCAGGTCACCCTGGTCGATACCTCCGTCTGGGGAAGGGTCCCCCTTGTGCAATCCCTCGTGAACGCCTTCAACAATGATCCGGCATCCCGCGTGTTCCAGGATGTGGGTCTCGACGGACTGAACGATGTCGAGGAAAGGGATTTCTTCCATGATTTCCTGGACACCGTCGGCAACCGCTTCGGAACCAATTCACCGGCTTACCAGAAAGCATTCAGCGATCCCTCGCAGGATAATTTCCACTATTTCAGGGGAAGCGATTTTGACCAGGCGGAGGTCGGGATCCTGGACCGTTACCGGAACTACAACAACCACCAGGGGAACTCCCCCACCTCCGAACAGAGCACTGAAGCCTACCCGACCACCGGGTCGACCCTCCCGGATGTGGAGGACATCAACAGGGACAATACCCTGAACGAAAAGGAAACCTATTACGAATATCACGTCAGGATCACCCCGGGAAGCCTGAGGGTGGGACAGAACTTCATCACGGACAAGGTGACCAAGAACTCCGATTTCCCGAACGGTTCTAAATCTTCGGTGGACTGGTACCAGTTCCGGATCCCCATCAAGGCATGGGAGCAGAAAGTCGGTCCCATTCAGGATTTCAAATCGATCCGGTTCATGCGCATGTACCTCACCGGGTTCGACAAACCGGTCGTCCTCCGGTTCGCCAAGCTCGACCTGGTCAGGGGTGAATGGAGGCGCTACCAGTACCCGATCACCCAGGGAGGCGAAGACCTTTCAAGTCCCGAACCCACGGAAGGCATACTGGACGTATCAGCCGTCAACATCGAGGAAAATGCCGGCAAGACCCCGGTCAACTATGTCCTCCCCCCGGGCATTGACCGGGTCATCGATCCGACCAATCCCCAGCTCCGGCAGCTGAACGAACAGTCCCTCCTGATGAAAGTGCAGGACCTGGACGACGGCGATGCACGGGCGGTCTACAAGAACATTTCCCTCGACATCAGGCAGTACCGCAAGCTTCAGATGGAAGTGCATGCCGAAGCCATCAAGGAATGCGGCATTCTCAACGATGAGGACCTGGTCGCCTTCATCCGGGTGGGATCGGATTACAAGGACAACTACTACGAATACGAGGTAGCCCTGAACGTCACTCCCCCGGGACGCTACAACAACGACCTCTATGAAGACCGTCTGGCCGTCTGGCCGGCAGAGAACCGTTTCGAGATCCCCCTGACGGTATTCCAGGACGTCAAGCAGGCCAGGAACGACCAGATGCGGGTCATCGGGTCGACGGTGAATTACAATACTGTTTTCAGCATTATCGACGGGAAGGGGAACAAGGTAAGCGTGAAGGGGAATCCGAACCTCAGCAACGTGCGGACGGTCATGCTGGGGATCCGGAACCCGAAGGCGGGGGACAATCCGCTCCAGGACGACGGGATGCCGAAATGCGGGGAGATCTGGCTTAACGAGCTGCGGCTCACGGATTTCAACCAGGACGGCGGCTGGGCCGCTAACGCCCGCATCACGGCCAAGCTCGCTGATCTCGGAACGGTTACCGTGGCCGGAAATACCAGTACCCCGGGGTTCGGCAGCATCGAAAAAAAGGTGAACGAACGGTCCAAGGAACAGGTGATCGGGTACGACATCTCCTCCAACCTGGAACTCGGGAAATTCTTCCCCGAAAAATCCGGGGTGAGCATTCCCATGTTCATCGGTTTTTCTGAATCGCGGATCAATCCCCAGTACAACCCGCTGGACCCGGACATCCCCCTTGAATCCGCCCTCCGAAATGCCGAGAGCAAGCAGGACAGGGATTCCATCAGGCACATCGCACAGGATTACACCCGGCGTAAAAGCATCAATTTAACCAATGTAAGGAAACAGAAGCTGCAGGGCACCCCGAGGTTTTACGACCTGGCGAATTTTTCCGTTTCCTATGCTTTCAGTGAGATCTTTAAGCGGGACATAAATACCGAATACGATGTTCAGAAACGCCAGCGGGGGGCATTCAGCTATAATTTCAATACCCGCCCCAACAATGTGCAGCCTTTTGCCAAGGCCAACGTGTTTACTTCGCCATACATGAGGCTGCTGAAGGATTTCAATTTCTATTTTTACCCCTCGAGGTTCTCCTTCCGCACCGACCTGAACCGGAACTACGGCGAACGAAAGATCCGGAACCTTACCAATCCCTACCTCCAGATCGATACCATCGTGACGAAGAATTTCCTTTGGAACCGCTACTACGATGTGAAATTTGACCTGACCCGCGCCCTCAAGCTGGATTTCAGCGCCACCAACACCTCGAGGGTAGACGAACCTTACGGGGTGTACAACAAGGACAGGAACGATTACGAGCAGAAACGGGATTCACTCTGGCGAGAGATCCTGACCTTCGGGCGAAATGTCCGTTACACCCATAACATCAATGCCTCCTACACCGTGCCCATCAACAAGATCCCCCTGCTGAACTGGGTCAACCTGAACACCAGGTACGGGGCTTCCTACGGCTGGGATGTGGGTCCCATAACAGCCGACACCCTGAACCTGGGGAACGTGATCAGGAATTCCAGTAATTTCCAGCTGAACGGCCAGCTCACCCTGACCAACCTGTACGACAAGGTTGGCTATCTCAAGGAAGTGAACAATAAATTCCGGAACGGGTTCAGGCAGCCTTCGGGAGAGACCAGGACCAAGGAAAAGACCTATACCCAGGAAGGGATCACGCTTCGGGCCGGAAGGGCGCGCTCGGTCAACCATAAGCTTAATACCGAAAAGGTGAGTGCCACCTTCTATGATGAAAGCGGGCATGAAATCGAGGGGGAACTGGAGATCGTAAGCGGAAACCGCATCACCTTTACAGCTGAGGAGGACTACCGGAACGTTCGGGTTGAGGTAGTCGGAACGATCGAAATGGGGGAGAATCCCCTTGTCATCATTGCCGACTATAGCACTCGCCTGCTCATGAGCTTCCGGAACATCTCGGTCTCCTACAACCAGAGCAACGGTTCGATGTTGCCCGGGTACAAACCGAAAACGGAGCTCATGGGCCTTCAGAATTACGAGGGCACGCTGGCCCCCGGGTGGCCCTTTATCCTGGGCTGGCAGGATAAGAACTTCCCGGAGAAGGCAATTAACAACAACTGGTTGTCAAGGGATCCCTACATCAATTCCCCCTACACCATGAGCCAGACCAACAGCTTCAACATCCGGAGCACGGTTGAGCCTCTCCCGGGACTGCGGATCGACCTGACGGCAAACCGCAACTATACCGAGAATATGAACGAATACTACATTGCCGACTTCAACGGGAACTTCAATGACAGCACCCGGAGCCGGCAGATGACAGGCAATTTCTCCATGTCCACGGTCACCATCGGTACGGCTTTCGAAAAGGTTTACAGCAATGATAATTTTGCCTCCGAAACCTTCGAGAAGTTCAGAGACGAATACAGAAGCCAGATCTCTTTTCGCCTTGCCAATGAGCGGGCAAATTCCATAGACGGTTACCAGCCTGATAGGATTGATTCGGTTCCGGGGTATTATAACGGATACGGTCCGGGATCGCAGGCAGTCCTGATACCGGCCTTCCTGGCGGCTTATGGAAAGAGGGATGTTGGGAGGATCAGTCTCAGTGCCATACCCGGACTCCTTGAAATGAGGCCGAACTGGAGGATAACTTTCGACGGCCTTTCCAAGATCGAATGGATCCGGAAATATTTCACCTCCATCAACCTGAACCATTCCTACCGGTCTTCCTATAACGTCGGAAGTTTTGTCACAAACCCCTTCTATGAGGTCAACGAGGACGGTTTTGTGAAAGATGATAAACGTGACTTTAATGGGAATTTCCTGAACGAAAAGGACATCGCCTCGGTCTCGATCAGCGAACAGTTCAGTCCCCTTATCAGCATCGACATGAACTGGATCAACAGCCTGACCACAAGGCTGGAACTGAAGAAATCCCGCTCCCTTGCCCTTAGCCTTGCCAACAACCAGCTGACCGAGATCTCAAGCAACGAAGTGGTGGTGGGCGCCGGGTACCGCTTTTCCGAGCTGCCCCTGATCTTTAACCTTCCAGGCGGGAACCAGACCTCCATGACGAGCGACCTGAATGTCCGGGCGGATTTTTCGATCCGCGACAACCGGACCATCATCCGGAAGCTCGAGGAAGATGTGGACCAGATCACGGCCGGCCAGCGGATTCTTAAGATCAACCTGAATCTTGATTATGTGCTGAGCGACCGTTTCAACCTTCGCCTGTTTTTCGACCGGATCGTGAACAAACCCTTCGTATCGCTTTCCTATCCCACCGCAAACACCAACATCGGGTTCAGCATTCGTTTCACCCTTGCCCAGTAATCCACAGTTGGAAGCCCCTGAAAATATCGAAATTTTACCCTGCAAAAATTCAGATTTGCAAAATAAAATTGCAATTTTGGATTTTACCCCAAAACAGAAAACACCATGAAGGTACCCGAAAATTGCAGATACACTGAAAAACACGAATGGATCCGCGTGGAAGGCAATGAAGCTTTTATTGGCATTACCGATTATGCCCAGGGAGAACTGGGCGATATCGTTTACGTCGAGGTGGAAACCTTGGGGGAAAAGCTTGCCAGGGGTGAGGTGTACGGGACCATTGAAGCCGTCAAAACGGTTTCGGACCTGTTTATGCCCGTCTCCGGAGAGGTCCTGGAATTCAATGCCCGGCTCGAGGATGAGGCGGAACTGGTCAACAGCGATCCATACGGAGAGGGCTGGATGATCCGGATCAGCATCGATAATGCCTCCGAACTTGATTCATTGCTGGGACCACAGCAATACAGCGAACTGATCTCTGCCTGAACGAGGGCGACTGCATCATAATCCTTTACCCGGTCCGAAGCCGGGTTTTTTTACACCCCCTGGCCAACCTGAAAAATGAGTCCCGGTATTCCGGGGCGGGTTGTATCAAAGTTTCTTCATGACTTCGACTTCCCTGTAGGACTCGATTATGTCACCGACCTTGATGTCGTTGAAATTGGCGATGTTCAGTCCGCATTCATAACCGGATACCACTTCCTTGACGTCCTCCTTGAACCGCTTCAGGGATCCCAGCTCACCCGTGTAAACCACGATGCCGTCCCGGATTACACGTATCCTGGAGTTCCTCGTGATCTTGCCTTCCTTAACCATGCAGCCTGCAACCGTTCCCACCCTGGTTATCTTAAAGACCTCACGGATCTCGACGGTGGCTGTGATCTCTTCCTTAATTTCTGGCGAAAGCATGCCTTCCATGGCTGCCTTGACCTCCTCTATGGCATCGTATATGACCGAATACAGGCGGATATCGATTTCCTCTTTCTCTGCCAGTTTCCGGGCAACCATGGATGGTCTTACCTGGAATCCGACAATGATGGCATTGGAGGCTGCGGCCAGCATAACATCGGTTTCCTTGATCTGGCCGACGGCCTTATGGATGATGTTTACCTGGATCTCCGGGGTGGAAAGCTTGATCAGTGAATCGCTCAGAGCTTCGATTGAACCGTCCACGTCTCCCTTAACGATGACATTAAGTTCCTGGAAGTTACCAATCGCGATCCGCCTTCCGATCTCATCCAGGGTGATGTGCTTCTTCGTGCGCTGATCCTGTTCGCGCTGGAGCTGTTCACGCTTGTTGGCAATTTCCTTGGCCTCCTTGTCGCTTTCCATGATATTGAAGCGGTCGCCCGCCTGCGGGGCGCCGTTCAGCCCGAGCACGAGGACCGGTGAAGAGGGACCTGCAGAGTCGATCTTCTTGCCCCGTTCGTTGTACATGGCCTTGATATGCCCGAAATGGGTTCCCGCAAGCATGACATCGCCGATCTCAAGGGTCCCGTTTTCCACCAGCACCGTGGTGACGTAACCCCGGCCTTTATCGAGGGCCGATTCGATCACCGAACCGCTTGCAATCCTGTGCGGGTTTGCTTTCAGGTCGAGCAGTTCTGCTTCCAGAAGGACTTTTTCCAGCAATTCGTGGATGTTGATCCCGTTCTTGGCGGAAATGTCCTGTGACTGATACTTGCCTCCCCAGTCCTCGACCATGAGATTCATTTTGGCAAGTGCCTCCTTAATTTTTTCAGGATTTGCATTGGATTTGTCAATCTTATTGATGGCGAATACAATGGGAACCCCGGCGGCCTGGGCATGATTGATGGCCTCTACTGTCTGGGGCATCACACCGTCGTCCGCTGCAACCACAATGATGACCACATCCGTTGCCTGGGCACCACGCGCCCGCATGGCGGTAAAGGCTTCGTGACCCGGAGTATCCAGGAAGGTGATCTGCCGGCCGTCATCCAGGCTGACGCTGTAAGCCCCGATGTGCTGGGTTATTCCACCCGCTTCTCCGGCCACGACGTTGGCGCTGCGGATATAGTCGAGCAGTTTTGTTTTCCCGTGATCCACATGTCCCATTACGGTCACAATGGGAGGCCTGGGCTCCAGTTCATCGGGCTCGTCGACCTCCTCTGCAATGGCCTCCTGAACTTCCACACTGATGAATTCGACCTTGTAATTGAATTCATCTGCAACAAGGGCCAGGGTTTCAGCATCCAGTCGCTGGTTTATGGAAACGAACAGCCCGAGTTCCATGCATTTGGCTATGATCTCGGTGGCCGTGACGTTCATCATTGAGGCGAGTTCCTGAGCGGTTACAAATTCGGTAACCTTGATCACGTTCCGGCCCTCTTCCTTCCTGATAGCCTCTTCCTGCAATTTCTGGGATGCGGCGTCCCTTTTTTCACGCCGGTATTTGGCAGCTTTCGATTTTCCCCTGTCGGTAAGGCGTGCCAGGGTTTCTTTGACCTGTTTCTGTACATCTTCTTCGTTGACCTCTGGCTTCAGGGGTTTCCTTCTCTTCTTAAGGCCCTGCTTTTTCTGGACTTTACCCCTTTCCACGCTGTCTCTGTTCGATTTTTCACCAAGGTCCACCCTCCTTTCGGTTTCCTTTCTAATCCGCTTCCGCTTTTTCCTGGATTCCTTGTCCGACTCCCTGCGGTCTTCAACCGGCAGAACAATTTTGCCAACCACAGAGGGACCATTCAGCTTTTCAATCTTCGTACGAATGAAGTTTTCATCATCTTCTGCTGCTGCTCTCCCGGGGATTGGAGCAACTCTGGACTCCGGACGCTTCTCGCCTGATTCCTTAACCGTGCCGATTTTTGGTTCAGCAACTGCTCCCGCATCTTTTTTGGCCGGTTCCTTCAGGTCAGCTTTTGCAACAGTCCCGGTTTTGCTTTCCTTCTCTTTATCCCCTTTTTCTGCTTCCGCCTTCTTCCTTGCCTCATCCTTTTCTTTGGGCTGTTCGTCGACCTTCCTGGCCTTTCCCTTACCGCTGATGGCATCCAGGTCAACCTTCCCGATAACCTTTATATCAACCTCTTCCTGTGCAAGGTCCAGCTTGCTGGGTGCAGTGGGATCCTTGATGAAAACCTCCTCCTCGTTATCCGGTTTGGCAGGCCTCTGCTGGTCAATATCATGAATTGAAATGGTGTCTTTCTTCTCCCGTAAATTCTTAAGGCTCAACCGGTCGGATTCTCTTTTAACACTGATGTCGGAACTGTATTCCTGGATCAGGATCTCATAGATCTCCTCGGTTACTTTGGTGTTAGGGTTTGGATCAACGGCATAACCTTTCTTCCTGAGGAATTCCACGATCGTGGAAATCCCGACATTAAACTCCCGTGCAATCTTGCTTAACCTTGTCCCCGTACCTGCCATAAGCTCTAAATAATCTGCTAATATAGTATTTATAAGGTAAATTATTCAAATTCCGCGTTCAGTACCTTAATCACTTCCTGTATGGTTTCTTCCTCAAGATCAGTCCTTTTTACCAGGTCTTCTATGCTGAGATCGAGCACACTTTTCGCCGTATCACAGCCAATCGATTTGAGTTCATCAATGATCCATCCTTCAATCTCATCGGCGAATTCTTCCAGGTTCACGTCTTCTTCATCTTCCTCGACACCTTCCCTGTAAACATCTATTTCATAACCGGTTAGCTGGCTTGCCAGGCGGATATTCAATCCTCCTTTCCCGATGGCCAGGGATACTTCGGTGGGCTGAAGGTATACCTCAGCCTCCTTGGCCTGCTCATTTAGTTTGATCGAGCTGATCTTCGCGGGACTCAGAGCCCGCTGGATGAACAGCTGCACATTGTTGGTAAAATTGATCACATCAATGTTTTCGTTCTTCAGTTCCCTTACGATCCCGTGGATCCTGGAACCCTTCATCCCCACACAGGCACCGACCGGGTCGATCCTTTCATCATACGATTCAACGGCAACCTTGGCCCTCTCACCGGGAACCCGGACAATTTTCTTTATGGTGATCAGACCGTCAAAGATTTCGGGCACTTCGAGCTCGAACAGGCGCTCCAGAAATACCGGGGATGTCCTGGAGAGGACGATCAGGGGATTGTTGTTTTTCATCTCCACTTTGATGACCACCGCACGTATGGTGTCACCCTTACGAAAATAATCGCTGGGTATCTGTTCCGACTTGGGAAGGATCAGCTCGTTGCCTTCATCGTCAAGTACCAGGATCTCCCTCTTCCAGACCTGGTAAACCTCTCCCGTTACAATCTCCCCGATGCGGTCCTTGTATTTTGCATAGAGGTTGTTCTTTTCCAGGTCAAGGATCCTGGAGGTGAGGTTCTGCCTGAGCGAAAGGATGGCCCTTCTTCCAAAGTCCGCGAGCTTAACCTCATCGGTCACTTCCTCCCCGACCTCGTAATCCGCATCGATCTTCTTTGCTTCGGACAGCACGATCTGAAGATTCGGATCTTCAAGGTCAGTATCTTCAACCACCTCCCTGTTTCTCCATATTTCGAAATCACCCTTGTCTATATTGATGATGATGTCAAAATTCTCATCCGAGCCGAAGTTTTTCACCATCAGTCCCCTGAAAACATCCTCAAGCACGGTCATCATGGTAGCCCTGTCAATGTTCTTAAGTTCCTTGAACTCCGAAAAAGTGTCAATCAAATTAAGCGATTCCATTTTCCAGCATTATTAATTTATTCCCTAAAATTGAATTTGAACTTTTGTTGATGTTATTTCTGTGAATTTCAGATCGAGGGATTCGGGTTTTGCTCCCTTTTTCCCTGCCGGCACTTCAAGCTGGATCCCTTCCCTGTCCGATTCCTTCAGTAACCCGAGAACCCGCCTCCCGTCAAGGAACTGCACGGAAACCATCCTGCCGATGTTCTTGATGTATTGTTCAGGAACACGGAAAGGGGCATCCAGTCCCGGGGACGAAACCTCCAGGGAAAAATCCTCCCTGTCGCGGTCGAGCCTTTCCCCGAGAGCTCGGCTGATCCTGGCACAATCCTCAATCGTTATCCCCTCCATCGTATCCACGTGCACAAGGATCCTGTTGCCGGGGTCTACCCGGATATCGACCTGGAAAATCCCCGTTCCACTTAGGACCTCCTGCAAAATGGCTTCCAATGTTGGCCTGTCAATCATATCAGTTTAATAAAATAGGGGACTCGCGTCCCCTACATCATCCTGTAATCCGGGCGCAAATGTAATAAAAAACAATCACATCTCAAAATTCCATGATTCTACTGCACCCAGGCTTTAATATTTGAATACCCTTGGTATCTTTTAAACCGGTGCTTCAAAATTTCCGTGTAATACCGAAGGCATTGTCAAATGAGTAACATACTTTTTGCCGCAGGCAAAAATCCGAGACGAATTGATAATGCCTGAGGTATGGAATTTTCACAGGCGCCTTGTTTAAAAATACCTCCGGCAATGATTTCAAATATTAAAGCCTGGGTTGGTATCACGGCCGATAATGATTACCTTAAGCTCGCTTATGGAATTTTGAGATGAGACCCCCTCCGGCCAATAAGAAAAAAATCATCAATGACCCGGTTTACGGATTCATAAAAATCGCTTCAGAGGAACATTTTGACCTGATTGAACATCCTTATTTTCAGAGGCTTCGCAGGATTAAACAACTGGGACTCACGAATTTCGTCTACCCCGGGGCCACACACACCCGGTTCCAGCATGCCCTGGGAGCCTATCATCTCATGGGACTGGCGATACAGGTGCTCCGGACAAAGGACATCGAAATCACACGGGAGGAAGAAGAAGCAGCGCTTGCGGCAATCCTGCTTCACGACATTGGCCACGGTCCCTTTTCCCATGCCCTTGAAGGGAGCATCATTGAAGGCCTTCACCACGAAGAACTCTCGCTTCTTTTCATACATGCACTGAATGTTGAATTCGGGGGACGGCTGAATCTTGCCATTGAGATCTTCACGGGAAGCTACCAGAAGAAATTCCTGCACCAGCTGATCGCGGGACAGCTCGATATGGACCGGCTGGATTACCTGAAAAGAGACAGCTTCTTTACCGGCGTTACAGAAGGAGTTATCGGCTCTGACCGGATCGTACGGATGCTGAATGTTGTCGATGACGACCTTGTGGTGGATCACAAGGGGATCTACTCCATTGAAAAGTTCCTGATTGCCAGGAGGTTGATGTACTGGCAGGTTTACCTGCACAAAACGGTGCTTGCCTCGGAGGTCCTGCTGGTGAACATCCTGAAGCGGGCCAGGATGCTCGCGATGAACGGTACTGGGTTATTCGCCACCCCGGCGCTTGGGCATTTTCTGAAATCGCTGGTGTCAAGGGAGGATTTCTACGGCGAGGATACCTTGCCCGGGATCATACCTGAGATCAGTCCCGCTTTATTAAAGAACCTGAACCTGTTTGCCAGCCTCGACGACAACGATATCATTGCCTCTGCCAAAGTCTGGTGCGATCATCCCGATAAAACCCTTTCCATCCTGAGTAAAGGCCTTATAAACAGATCCCTGTATAAGATCGAGATCCGGAACGAGGAATTTTCACCAGAATATGTCCGGGAGATCCGGGAAGGGGTAAGCAGGCGTTACGGGCTGGCGGACGAGGACCTGGAATTCCTGGTCCATCTGGGTTCGGTGAGCAACAATGCATACCGTTCGGAGGACGAACGGATCCGGATCCTCTACCACGGAGGAATTCTCAAAGACATCGCAGAAGCTTCCGATATGCTGGACCTGTCCGTTCTGTCAAGGACCGTGAAAAAAAATTTCCTGTGTTATCCCAAGGATGCCCTGGAAGCGGGCCCCGAATAATTGCTCTAATTAATTACTTTTGTGACCAAATTGAATACCGATGGAATTTACCGCACAACAAATTGCCGCATTCCTGGACGGAACGGTTGAAGGCGATGAAAATGCCAGGGTCAGCAACGTCTCGAAAATAGAGGAGGGAAAGCCGGGTACGCTTGCATTCCTGGCCAATCCTAAATACCAGAAATACATCTATGATACGCAGGCATCCATAGTGCTGGTAAGCAGGGATTTTAAACTTGACCGTAAAGTCGGTGCCACCCTGATCCGCGTCAAGGATGCCTACCAGGCATTCGCAAACCTGCTGGACCTGTATGAGCAGTCCAAACCCAGGAAATCAGGGATAAGCAGCCTGGCAAGTATTGCTCCCTCGGCCAGGACCGGCGAAGATCTTTTCATCGGGGATTTTGCATTCATAGGGGAAAACGCCACCATAGGCAGCAGGGTCCAGATCCATCCCCAGGTCTTCATCGGGGATGATGTCACCATCGGGGACAATACCATTCTTTACCCCGGTGTGAAAGTGCTCAAGGAATGCATCATCGGTGAGAACTGCGTGATCCATGCGGGAACGGTCATCGGGTCGGACGGATTCGGTTTTGCCCTGGAGCAGGATTCTGAATCGAGAAGAAAAGTACCCCAGGTCGGGAATGTGATCATCGGGAACGATGTTGAAATCGGGGCAAACGTCACCATCGACAGGGCCACCATGGGTTCCACACGGATCGGGAACGGCGTGAAGATGGATAACCTGATCCAGATTGCCCATAACGTGGAGATCGGGGAAAACACGGTCGTGGTTGCCCAGGCAGGGATTGCAGGTTCAACCAAGGTCGGTATGAATGTGATCATCGCCGCCCAGGCGGGGATCGTTGGACACCTGACCATTGGCGACGGGGCCATCATCGGGGGCCAGGCAGGGGTCCCGAATAATCTCAAGGAAAAAGAGATCGTCCTGGGCTCTCCCGCCTTTGATATTCGCGAATTCAGGAGGTCCGCTGCCGTGTTCAAGAAACTCCCGGAAATGTACCGTAAGGTCAACCAGATGGAAAGGGAATGGAAAGAAAAGTTCAAATCCGGATAGTCGCCAGGGGTATTTTTTGACGCATGAACAGATTTACTTAATTTTTGTATCTTTCTGGACCAAAATTCAACCGCAATTGAGGGGAACATGACTGAAAACCAGAAAACTGTTAAAAAACCTTTAAGCTTCAGCGGCTGGGGACTGCATACTGGTGTTGAAGTCAAACTCACCCTGGCCCCTGCACCCGAAAATAATGGTTACCAGTTTATCCGCACGGACCTGAACGACCGTCCGGTCATAAAAGCAATCGCTGAAAACGTTGTAGAGACAAGTCGGGGCACCACCCTGGAGGAAAACGGCGTGCGGGTTTCAACCGTTGAACATGTGCTGGCTGCCTGCGTCGGCAGCGGGATTGACAATATCAACATCGAACTTAACGGTCCGGAAGCGCCGATCCTCGATGGTAGCTCGATCGTATATGCCGAGGCCATAGCCAGGGCCGGCCTCAAAGACCTTAAGAGTCCCAGGAATATTTACCGGATCGAAGAAAAGATCGAATACCGGGACGAGGAACACGGCATTGAACTGATTGCTTACCCCGACGATAAGTTAAGCATCGATGTAAAAATCGACTATAATTCGAAAGTCCTCGGCTTCCAGTACGCAAACCTGGATGACCTGAAAGATTTCAATAAGGAGATAGCCCCTGCCAGGACTTTTGTTTTCCTGCACGAACTCGAATTCCTTTTAAAGAACAACCTGATCAAGGGAGGAGACCTGGACAATGCCATTGTTATCATCGACCGTAAAGTCACCCAGGCTGAACTCGACCATCTTGCCGAACTTTTCAAAAAACCTAAGGTAAAAGTGCAGCCCGAAGGCATCCTGAACAACGTTAACCTGAATTTCAGCAATGAGCCGGCGCGGCATAAGCTGCTTGACATACTCGGCGACCTTGCACTGGTGGGCCAGCCTATCCAAGGCAAGATCATTGCCACCAGGCCCGGCCATTATGCCAACAACCAGTTCGCAAGGCTGATCCGGAGCAAGATCAAGAAGGACAAGCTGAAAACAAAGGCCCCGAAGTACGATTTCAACAATCCCGTTTACGACATCAACCAAATCAAAAAGATACTTCCACACCGGTATCCTTTCCTGATGCTCGACAGGGTGTTGCACCTTGACGACAAATCGGTTGTCGGATTGAAAAACGTATCGGTCAACGAACCTTTCTTTCATGGACATTTCCCCCAGGAACCCGTGATGCCCGGGGTACTGCAGGTTGAAGCCATGGCCCAGGTAGGGGGGATCCTTGTCCTTAATACTGTGCCCGACCCGGAACACTACGCCACCTACTTCCTGAAGATCGATAATGTGAAATTCAGGGGAAAGGTAGTACCGGGTGATACACTGATCATCAAAGCAGACCTGATGGAACCCATCCGCAGGGGAATTGCACATATGTTCGGACAGGTATTCGTGGGGGACAACCTGGTTTCCGAAGGAGAACTGATGGCCCAGATTGTAAAAGAATATACGGAGTAATATGAACCCTCTCCAGGCAAATATTCATCCCGGGGCTAAAATTGGCGATGGCGTTATCGTTGAACCCTTTGCCACCATTTACGAGGATGTTGAGATCGGTGAAAGTTCCTGGATCGGACCCAATGCGGTAATTATGGACGGTGCCAGGCTGGGGAAGAACTGTAAGATATTCCCGGGAGCGGTGATCTCGGCCATCCCGCAGGACATGAAATACGAGGGCGAGAAGACCACCGTGGTGATCGGAGATAACACGACCATACGGGAATTTGTCACCATTAACAAGGGAACAAAAGCAAAAGGCAGCACCACCATCGGCAACAACTCCCTGATCATGGCCTATGTCCACGTAGCCCACGATTGCAGGATCGGCAACAATGTGATTCTGGTCAACAGCGCCGCGCTTGGCGGGGAAGTGAATATCGATGACTTTGCCATTGTCAGCGGGGCTTCCCTTATCCACCAGTTCTGCCGGATCGGCAAACATGCCATGCTGCAGGGCGGATCGCGTGTAGGGAAAGACGTCCCACCTTATATTACGGCCGGGAGGATACCTCTGGCTTACGAGGGACTAAATTTCATCGGGCTTAAACGCAGGGGATTCACACCCGAGAAGATCAACGAGATCAAGGAGATTTACCGAATCATTTACCACAGGGGCTTTAACAACACCCAGGCCAGGGAATACATTGAAAAAAATTTCCCGCCATCCGAGGAACGCGATGAGATCGTCGGGTTTATGAGGGAATCGAAAAGGGGACTGATCAAGGGATCCATCGGCGGGGAGGAAGATTAATCCCCTGGTGCATTTCAATCCAGCGCATTCCAGCCCTGCGCCTGCAATTCCATTTCCGCACCCTGGTCTGTAACGAATTTATATCCCGTACCGGCCCCGGTTATATGCCCGATCATGGACACATCCTTCATGGCTTTCACCCGGTCATGCATGCCCAGGGGAAGGGTAAAAAGCAGTTCGTAATCCTCTCCCCCGTTCAGCGCGGCAATAAAGGGTTCGATGTTCATTTCCCTGGCCGCCCTTGCCGTCTCCTGGTCGATCGGGATCCTGTCCTGGAAGATCCGGCAACCCTGGCTGCTCTGCCTGCATATGTGAAGCAGGTCCGATGACAATCCGTCTGAAATGTCGATCATGGCATGGGGTACGATGCCGAGTTCCCTGAAGGATTCGATGATATCCCTGCGGGCTTCGGGTTTGAGCTGCCTCGAAAGGATGTACTCATGGCCCGCGATGTCGGGCTGAACGCCCGAAGAAGATTCCTCGAAGAGCCGCCGCTCCCTTTCCAGGAGCTGAAGTCCCATGTACGATGCACCCAAATTACCTGAAACGCAGATCAGATCATTCAGCCTGGCGGTATTCCGGTATACCGTTTTTCCCTTCTCTGCTTCACCCACCGCCACCACGCTCAGGGTGAGTCCCGTTACAGATGACGTGGTGTCCCCACCTACCAGGTCAACCCCGTAGGTTTCACAGGCAAGCCTGATCCCACCGTACAGCTCCTCCATGGCCTCGAGTGAAAATTTTCCGGAAACCGCCACGGAAACAAGTACCTGCCTGGGAGTGGCATTCATTGCATAAACATCCGAAAGGTTCACGGTGACTGCCTTGTAACCAAGGTGTTTGAGAGGAGTATATACCAGGTTGAAATGGATACCTTCCACGAGAAGGTCCGTGGTCACAACCATTTCTTTCCCCCGGTAATCGAGCAGAGCCGCATCGTCACCCACCCCCTTCAGGCTGCTTTTGTTCCTGAGGATAAAGTCCCTCGTCAGCCTGTCAATCAGTCCGAATTCCCCGAGTTCAGACAGCGGAGTTACTTTTTTCTTCTCACTCATGTCTCATATTATGGTCAAATTTAATACTTTTATGTATCTTTGTCCTTATTTGGAATAAATCTAAATAAGCACAAGGGCGATCTGAAAAAGGGAGGATGAAAAATGGAAAATAAGCAGGACGAAGTCATACGGGAGGTAACCCAGAACGAATATAAATACGGATTCCATAGCGATATTGAAACCGACACCATCCCCAAAGGCCTTAATGAAGACGTAATCCGGTTGATCTCGGCTAAAAAGGAGGAGCCGGAATGGCTTCTTGAGTTCAGGCTCAAGGCCTATGCCCAGTGGAAGAAGATGAGCATGCCCCACTGGGCCCACCTCGAGATCCCGGAAATCGATTACCAGGACATCATTTATTACGCAGCCCCAAAACAGAAAATCGGGCCCGATAGCCTTGACGATGTGGATCCCGAACTCAGGGCCACGTTCGATAAGCTCGGTATCCCCCTGGATGAGCAGAAACACCTGACCGGGATGGCGGTTGATGCGGTCATGGACTCCGTTTCCGTAAAAACCACCTTTTCCGAAACGCTTGCCGAACTCGGGATAATTTTCTGTTCATTCAGCGAAGCGGTTAACAATCATCCCGACCTGGTCAGGCAGTACCTGGGCAGCGTGGTTCCCTATACGGACAATTATTTTGCAACACTGAATTCGGCCGTTTTCTCCGACGGTTCATTCTGCTACATTCCAAAAGGAGTCCGGTGCCCCATGGAACTTTCGACCTATTTCCGGATCAATGCGGCCAACACGGGACAGTTCGAGCGGACCCTTCTGGTTGCAGACGATGAAAGTTATGTGAGCTACCTGGAGGGCTGCACAGCCCCCATGCGTGACGAGAATCAGCTGCATGCGGCAGTGGTTGAGATAGTCGCCCTGGAAAAGGCCCAGGTTAAATATTCCACCGTGCAGAACTGGTATCCGGGGGACAGGAACGGCAAAGGGGGGATATTTAATTTTGTGACCAAGCGTGGAATTTGCAAGGGAAATGACTCGAAGATCTCATGGACCCAGGTGGAGACCGGTTCGGCCATTACCTGGAAATACCCCAGCTGCATCCTGAAAGGACATAATTCGATTGGTGAGTTCTATTCGGTGGCCATCACCAATAATCACCAGCAGGCAGATACGGGGACCAAGATGATGCACATAGGCCGGAATACCCGCAGCACGATCATCTCTAAAGGGATTTCTGCGGGAAGAGGACAGAATTCTTACAGGGGACTGGTACGGATCCTGAAAACGGCTGTGAATGCAAGGAATTTCTCCCAGTGCGATTCGCTGCTGCTGGGGGACAAGTGCGGAGCCCATACCTTTCCCTACATCGAGACGGACAACAGTACGGCCATCGTCGAACACGAGGCCACAACCTCGAAAATAAGCGAGGATCAGATATTCTATTGCAACCAGCGGGGCATCGATACCGAAAAGGCTGTCGGGCTGATCGTAAACGGGTATGCCAGGGAAGTGCTCAATAAACTCCCGATGGAATTTGCAGTCGAAGCACAGAAACTGCTGCAGATCTCCCTCGAAGGATCGGTCGGTTAGGGCTGTGCCGGATAGGATCAGGCATTCCGCCAAGGACAATTTAAAGTGCAATTAAAAGGATCAATAAAGTAAAATGTTATCAATTAAGGATTTAAGAGTAGCCATCGGGGGCAAGGAGATCCTCTTCGGGATCAATCTTGAGGTTAAGGCAGGCGAGGTGCATGCCATAATGGGACCGAACGGCTCGGGGAAGAGCACCCTTGCTCTGGCCCTTGCCGGAAGGGATCTGATCGACGTTATCCACGGATCGGTTAAATACATGGGGGAGAACCTGCTGGAAATGGACCCGGAAGAAAGGGCCAAAAAGGGGATCTTCCTGGGATTCCAGTATCCGGTGGAAATACCCGGGGTCAGCATGGTGAATTTTATGAAGACCGCCGTCAACGAGCAAAGGATCTACCAGGGGAAGGAACCCCTCTCGGCGGGCGATTTCCTCAAGTATATGCGTGAAAAGAAGGAACTGGTTGAATTTGATTCCCAGCTTACCAACCGTTCGGTGAACGAGGGATTCTCGGGCGGCGAAAAGAAAAAGAACGAGATTTTCCAGATGGCCTTGCTCGAACCGAAGCTGGCCATCCTGGATGAAACCGACAGCGGACTCGACATCGATGCCCTGAAGATCGTGGCCAAAGGGGTGAATGCCATGAAAAACAAGGACAAAGCAACCATCGTCATAACCCATTACCAGCGGCTGCTTGATTACATTGTTCCCGATCAGGTACACGTGCTGTTCCAGGGACGCATCGTCAAATCGAGCGGGAGGGAACTGGCCCTGGAACTGGAGGAGAAAGGATACGACTGGATAAAGGCCGAGGCTAACGGACACACACCATGAGTACAAGCCAGGAATACATTGAATTGTTCAGGGAAAAGGAATCCATCCTGGAAAAGGATTCCCCTTCCTTCATGAGGGAGATCCGGCAGGACGCAATGCATGAGTTCAGCCTCACCGGCCTGCCGGACCGGAAGAGCGAACTGTATAAATATACCTCGCTTCAGAAGATCTTTGAACCGAAATATTCCATACAGTTCCAGCCGAGTAAGGTGGACTTCAGGGTGGAAGACATCTTTACCTGCGATGTGCCTAACCTGAGAACCAGGCTGGAGATCATCCTGAACGGGTTTTATTTTGGCCAGGGCAGTATGCTGACCAGGCTGGACAACGGCATTCTCATCGGGAGCCTTGCGGAGGCACTCAGGCTGCACCCCGACCTGGTGAAGGAACATTTTGCCCGGTATGCCCACAGCCGGTCGGACGGACTGGTAGCCCTCAATACGGCCTTTGCCCAGGACGGGTTGTTTATTTACGTACCCAGGGGACAGACACTCAAAGAGCCGGTACAGGTCGTGCACCTGCCCATGACGGGGCTGGACACACTCCTGCATTACCGCAACCTTTTCATCCTGGAGGAAAATACCAGTGCCGAGGTGATCGTGTGCGACCATACCCTTTCACCCTTCCGCTTTCTGACCAATTCGGTGACCGAAATTTATGCGGGACCCTCGGCACGGTTCAGTTATTCAAGGGTGCAGAACGAACACCTGAACTCCAACCTCCTGACCAACCTGTTCATAAACCAGGAGCGGGACAGCCAGGTTAAAACCAATACCATCACCCTTCACGGGGGGACCATCCGCAACAATACCCATGTGCTTCTGAACGCTCCGGGCGCCGGAAGCGAGGTTTACGGGCTGTCACTCTCCGACCGGAACCAGCACATCGACAACTTCGTAAACATCGATCATGCCAGTCCCAATTGCACCAGCAACCAGCTTTTCAAGTGCATCCTTGACGAGCAGGCTACCGGGGCATTCAACGGAAGGATCCTGGTCCGCCCGGACGCCCAGAAAACCGTTGCCTTCCAGACCAATAACAACATCCTGATGTCTGACGAGGCAAAAATGAACAGCAAGCCCCAGCTCGAGATCTACGCCGATGATGTGAAATGCAGCCACGGCGCCACAACGGGACAGCTGGACGAGAACGCCCTGTTCTATATGCAGTCCCGCGGCATCCCCCGCCACGAAGCCAGGATGCTGATGCTCTATGCATTCGCCCATGAGGTGATCGAAAAGGTCGATGTGGTGCCGCTGAAGGAACGCATCAACGATCTGGTGGACAAGCGCCTGAGGGGAGAATTATCACGCTGCAACAACTGTTCCATGGCCTGCGGAAATCTTTCGCTTCCCAAATAACCACGGTCCCATGGAATTCGATGTCGAAAAGATCAGACAGGACTTTCCCATTCTCTCCAGGAAGGTATACGGGCAGCCCATAGCCTATCTTGACAACGGCGCCACCACCCAGAAACCCAGGCAGGTCATCGAAACAGTCAGGAAATACTATGAACAGGGAAACGCCAGCATCCACCGGGGGATTCATTTCCTGAGCGAGCAATCGACCGACACCTATGAAAAGGCAAGAGAGACCGTCCGCAGGTTCATCAACGCAGCCTCTTCCAGCGAGATCATTTTTACCAGTGGTGCCACGGGATCCATCAATGCCGTAGCCTTTTCCTTCGGGGAACGATACATCAGCGAAGGAGACGAGGTGATCATCAGTGAGATGGAACACCATGCCAACCTCGTTCCCTGGCAGATGATGTGCGAACGGAAGGGAGCCAGGCTGAAGATCATTCCCTTCAATGAAAAAGGGGAACTGATCTTCGGGGAATACGAAAAGCTTCTGACCGATAAAACCCGGATCGTGGCCATATCCCATGTTTCCAATACCCTGGGTACCATCAACCCGGTGAAGGAGATCATCCGGAAGGCTCATGAAAGGGATGTCCCCGTCCTTGTTGACGGTGCCCAGGCGGTGCAGCATGAAACGATCGATGTGCGGGACCTCGACGCGGATTTCTACGTCTTTTCGGGCCACAAGGTATACGGTCCCAATGGAATAGGCGTGCTCTACGGGAAGGAAAAGTACCTTTATGAAATGCCCCCATACCAGGGGGGAGGGGACATGGTGGACTGCGTCACCTTTGAAAAAACCACCTATAACCAGCTTCCCTTTAAATTCGAGGCGGGGACCATGAATTACATCGGGGCAGCGGGACTTGCCGCCGCGCTTGATTACATTAGCGTGATCGGGCTCCCCGGGATCCGTCAGTACGAGCATTCCCTGCTGGAATACGCCACCATGAAGCTGATGTCCGTGCCCGGACTCCGGATCTATGGCCTGGCACCGGAGAAGATAAGCATCCTTTCCTTCCTGATGGACGACATCCATCCCTACGATGCAGGCATGGTACTCGATAAACTGGGCATCGCTGTCCGTACGGGCACTCACTGCAACCAGCCGGTAATGGACCATTACAGGATCACGGGCACCCTCAGGGCCTGCCTCGCATTTTACAACACCACCGGGGAAATCGACCGGCTTTACGAGGGACTCCTCCGGGTCATCAGGATGTTCGGTTAAGACCCCTTCCCCGGTAATGATTAACTTTACAGGCATGAACACACAGCGGATCCAGGAAGAGATCGTATCCGAATTCGAGGTATTCGATGACTGGCTCGACAAGTACGATTACCTCATCGAGCTCAGCAATGGCCTGCCCGTCATGGATCCGAGGTATAAGACCAATGAATACCTGATCAACGGGTGCCAGTCAAAGGTCTGGCTGAAAGCGGAGATCGAGGACGGGAAGGTCACCTTCACAGCCGATTCGGATGCCATCATCACCAAGGGGATCGTATCCCTGCTGATCCGGGTGCTTTCCGGCCATGAACCAAAGGAAATACTGGAAACCGACCTTTTCTTTATCGACCGGATCGGACTCCGTCAGAATCTGTCCCCGACCCGTTCGAACGGCCTGCTGGCCATGGTTAAACAGATGAAATTATACGCCCTTGCTTATCAGACGAGACTGGAAAGAGGCGATAAATGAGCCACCCGGGGCGAATGTGCAATGATTAAAACGAATGTGCAGTGATTAAAACAAATGAAATGGAACCCGAAAACGAATTTCTTCAGCTTGAGGACAGGATTATAAAAGTCCTTAAAAACATATACGACCCGGAGATCCCGGTGAATATTTATGACCTGGGACTCATCTATGAGCTCGATGCGGACGATGACAATAATGTCAAGATAAAGATGACCCTTACGACCCCGAATTGCCCCATTGCAGGCGATATCCTCCGGGAGGTCAGAGACAGCGTGGAAGCCGTGGAGGGTGTAAAATCCCTCGACCTGAAACTTACCTTCGACCCTCCCTGGGATGAGTCCAATCTCAGCGAAGAGGCAAGGCTTGAACTGGGACTGATGTAACATGGGACAGACCCCGGGTATTCCGGCTCCGGAATTCCTGTCCCCCGAACACTCCCGCATTGGAAAATTCACCTCAAAATACCCTGCGCATCAAGGAAAAAGCCCGTGAGCTGGGATTTCTTGATTGCGGTATTGCCCGTGCGGAATTTCTGGAAGAGGATGCGGCAAGGCTGGGGGACTGGCTTGACAGAGGCTTTCATGGCCGGATGGGATACATGGAAAACCATTTCGAAAAACGTACGGACCCGCGCAGGCTTGTCGAAGGCGTACGTTCAGTGATCGTGGTGCTTCAGAATTACCATACCGGCAGGAAACAGGACGACCCCGGGGCCCCGGTGCTTTCAAAATACGCCTACGGCAGGGATTACCATAAGATCATCCGCAAAAAGCTGAACCGGATGCTGAAATGGATGAATGGAGAGATCGCTCCCTCACCGGGCCGTGTTTTCGTCGATTCTGCCCCGGTCATGGAGAGGGCCTGGGGTGCGAAAGCGGGACTCGGATGGATCGGCAGGCATTCCCTCCTCCTGAACCGGAAATACGGGTCCTGGTTTTTCCTCGGGGTAATCCTCAGCGGACTGGAACTTGAACCGGACAGGCCGGTGAATGAGTATTGCGGGGACTGTACCCGTTGCATCGAGGCCTGTCCCACCGGCGCCATCCTTTCCGGCCGCACGGTCGATGCGACAAAGTGCATATCCTACCTGACCATAGAATTAAAAAACCAGCCCATCCCTCCCGGGTTCCGGGAGAAAATGCAAAACCGGGTATTCGGATGCGACATTTGTCAGGAGGTCTGTCCCTGGAGCAATAATGCCCACCCGCACAGCGAGGACTGGCTGAAACCCCGCCCGGGACTGCTCGAGATGACCCGGGATGAATGGATGGCCCTGGATGAGCAGAAATTCAATCAGTTGTTCGAGGGGACAGCCCTTAAGCGTGCCGGATTCGCCAGCCTCCGCCGAAACCTCGACTTCCTGCAATGACTCCGGCAAACCCTGCTGAAAATCCACATTTCCCCGGCATTTTTTAAACCGGCGCTTCAAAATTTCCGCGTAATACCGATGGCATTGTCAAATGACGAGCCTACTTTTTGCCGCAGGCAAAAATCCATGAGGAATTGACAATACCTGAGGTACGGAAATTTCCATAGGCGCCTTGTTTAAAAATGCCTAGGTCAGTTTTGTGGATTTTCAGCAGGGTTTGCTACTCCGAACCGACAATGGTTACTACGATTCGTCGTGTTGAGCGGGGACCGTCAAACTCACAGAGAAAAATGTTCTGCCAGGTGGAGAGCCCGAGTTCACCATTGAGGATGGGGACGGTCTCGGAGGGCCCCACAAGGCCGGCCTTCAGATGGGCATCCCCGTTGCTGTCCTGCGCATCATGCTCCCACACCCCCGGGGGAATGAGCTTTTGCAGAAGGTTTATCACATCGTTCTGCACGGACTGGTCCCAGTTCTCCTGGATCATGATCGCAGCTGTGGCCCCCTGCACATAGACCGATACTATTCCGTTCTGCACTCCGCTTTTCCTGACCGAATCCTTAACCTGCGTGGTAATGTCGTACAGGCCGTTCCGTTTATGGGTGCTTATTTGTATAATCTCCTGCATTTCGTAAATTTAAGAATTTACGGAAAGATCAGAATGGTCCATACAGAATACGAATGGTTTCTCGGCAAAAGCAGGATCTTTGCCCAGGGATGGCTGCCGGATAACCCCCCCCGGGCAGTGGTGAATCTGATTCACGGGATGGGGGAACATTCCGGGCGCTACGCCCGGTGGGGAACCATGTTTGCGGATTCCGGATATGCCCTGGTGGCGATGGACCTGTTCGGGCACGGGAAGACCGAAGGTAAAAAGGGACACATGAAAAACTACCAGCTGCTGCTTGACCAGGTTGACCTGATGCTCCAGAAGGCTGAAGAGAATTTTCCGGGCATTCCCCGGATCCTTTACGGCCAAAGCATGGGCGGGAATGTCGCGATCAATTATGCCATTTCCAAAGACCCTCCCATATCGGCTCTGATCGCCGATTCACCCTGGCTGCGGCTGGTCATTCCTGTCAGTGGGATTGAAAAGGCCTTTTCAAAAATTGCCAACACCCTGGTTCCCGGACTGCGGATCAAGGCCAAGGGCGTGACTGCCGAACGCCTTTCACACGATCCCGAACACTGGGCCGACCTGAGAGGCGATCCCCTGGTGCACCAGCTGATCTCCGTACGATACGTTCATGAAATCATGGCCATGGGCGAATATGCCCTCAAGCATGTGTACAGGATAAATAAGCCTTTCCTCCTGATGCACGGAAACGCCGACGAAATAACCTCACATAAGGCAAGCGAGGAGTTCGTGGCCAATACATCGACAAGAACCCAGCTGAAAATCTGGGAGGGACTTCGGCACGAGCTGCACAATGAATTCGAGTACAGGGAAGTTTTCAACTACGTCCTGGAATGGCTTAAAAAATGGAATCTTTAGACCATGGATTTCCGTACCGAGGTAAATATTCCTCCTTCAGAAAACAGTATCAGCTACAGGACCGGGATCCTGTTCATGGGATCCTGTTTCACGGAAAGCATCGGTTCTCTCATGAAGGAACTCCGCTTCCGGGTCGACGTGAATCCATTCGGGGTTAATTACAACCCTTCCTCGGTGGCACGGAACCTGTGGACCCTGCTGAACGGGAAGGAATTTAACGGGGATGAACTCGATACGGACGGGGAGAAATGGTTTTCCTTCGACCACCACAGCCAGTTCTCGCATCCCGACCGGGAGGTCTGCCTGGAGAATATCAACCGCAGGCTCAGGTTTGCACAGGGGCGGCTGAAGGATACCCGGTTTCTCCTTCTCACCTGGGGCACTGCCTGGATATTCGTCCATAAGAAAAAGGCCTGTGTCGTTTCCAACTGTCACAAACTGCCGGCGGCAAATTTTTCCAGGCATCTGTTATCGGTCAGCCAGATCGTGGATACCTATACAAAACTGTTCGCGGCCCTTCGAAAGGAGCTCCCCGATCTCCACATCATCCTGACGGTCAGCCCGGTGCGACACTGGAAGGATGGCGCCCGGCTGAACTCCGTCAGCAAATCCACTCTCATCCTGGCGGCACACAGGCTCACCGAGATGTTCACCTATTGCGATTACTTCCCCGCCTGGGAGATCGCCATGGATGACCTGCGGGATTACCGCTTCTATGCCGACGACCTGGTCCACCCGGGCAGCCAGATGGTCCGTTACATCTGGGAAAAGTTCACGGGTGCATGGTTCGATGAGGAAACCCTTGAGATCAGCAGGGAGATCCGCAAACTTGCCAATGCCCGTAACCACCGGCCCTTCGATCCGGGATCGGCACGGCACCGGGAATTTTGCGGCAGGCAGCTGGAGGAGGTGCGGAAGCTGGCCTGGAAATATCCCTTTCTCGAGCTCGGGGAACTGGAGCAATACTTCACCGAATCGTTAAAATGAGTTTATGCACGGACCGTGTTAAACAATTTTGCCTGACGGGTGTTTAATTGGCATGAAAAGACCAGTTGCATGAATAGTCTAGTGTTATGAAACGATGGATTTCAGTCTTAATAACAGCCTTGCTTTTCCTCTCCCGGGTTGTCTCCCAGGAATCGGGACAGGGGGTCATCGAAGGGCGCATTTACAACTCAAACAACAACGAGCCGGTCCCCTTTGCCAACATCGTCATCTGGGGAACCTCGATCGGTTCGGTCAGCGATATTGACGGCAGGTTCCTTTTTACCGGGATACGTCCGGGATACGTGGAACTGAGGATTTCCTCGGTGGGGTTCGATACCTATGTCTCCGAACAGCTCCTGGTTTCGAATTCAAGCCGGGTGTTCATCGAGATCCCGCTTAACGAAAGCAACATTGCCATTGAAGAAATTACGGTAAGGGCCTCCCCGTTCAGGAAGACGGAGGAGAGTCCCCTTTCCATCCAGCGGATCGGGATCGAGGAGATTGAAAAAAATCCCGGCGGGAACCGCGACATCTCAAAGGTACTGCAGTCCCTTCCGGGAGTCGCCTCAACCGTTTCCTACCGCAATGACCTGATCGTGAGGGGAGGCGGATCGAACGAAAACCGTTTCTTCCTCGACGGGGTGGAGATCCCCAACCTCAACCACTTCTCCACCCAGGGGGCCAGTGGGGGACCCAACGGTATCCTGAATGTTGACCTGATACGTTCGGTGGATTTCTATTCCGGTGCATTTCCGGCCGATCGAGGCAATGCCCTGAGTTCGGTCCTCGAATTCAGCCAGATCGACGGCAACAAGGAGAAACTGAAGTTCAAGGGTTCGGTCGGGGCTACCGACCTGGCACTGGCCATCGACGGTCCCATTTCAAAAAATACCACCTACATACTCTCGGTGAGAAGGTCCTATCTGCAATACCTGTTCTCGGTGATCGGCCTTCCCTTCCTGCCGACATACAACGATATGCAGTTCAAGGTAAAGAGCCGGATCAACCAAAAGAATGAGATCACTATCCTGGGACTGGGTTCCTATGATGTCCTGACCCTGAACCTGGACGCCAACGAGACCGAGGACCAGCGGGCCATCCTGAAGGCCATTCCTGCAAACGACCAGTGGAGCTATACGGTAGGGGGCGTCTTCAAGCACTTTACCGGGAATGGATACGATACCTGGGTAATCAGCCGCAGCCACCTGAACAACGGCGCCTGCAAGTATTATAATAACATCGAGGTGGATACGTTGAAAACTTTCGACTACCGGTCAAATGAAATTCAGACCCGGTTCCGTTACGAGCATACTTCGAGGTATGGCGGGGGACTGAAAGTGAATTATGGAGGGGGACTAGAATATGCATATTACGATAATAAAACCTTCAACCAGGTCTTTCGCGAAGGACAGCCGGGGACTATTAATTACAGTTCCGAACTGGATATGTTCAGCTGGTCGGCATTCGGACAGCTAAGCAAGGATTTCCTGAAACAACGGCTCAACCTCTCGCTCGGGCTCCGCATGGATGCCAACAATTATTCGAGCCAGATGAATAACCTGCTGAAACAGTTATCACCCAGGTTCTCCGCTTCTTACATCATAAGTCCCGGCTGGTCACTTAATTTCAATGCGGGCCGGTATTACCAGCAGCCCCCGTATACCATGCTCGGTTTCCGGACCAACGACGGTTCCCTTGTCAACCGCGACAACGGCGCGAAATACATTACCGCAGACCACATAGTTGCCGGATTCGAATTCCTTCCCGACGAAAAATCAAAGATCAGCATTGAAGGATTCCACAAATGGTATTACAATTACCCGGTCTCCGTGCTGGACAAGGTTTCAATTGCCAGCAAGGGCGGTGACTTCGGTACGTTTGGCGACGAGGAGGTCATTTCCCTGGCCAAAGGAAGGGCCTACGGTGCGGAGTTTCTTTACCGGACGCGGGACCTGGCCGGATTTAACATCATCTTTTCCTATACCCTGGTCAGGAGCGAATCCGAGGAGATCAGCCAGGGACTCGACCCGCTGGGGACTTACATTCCCAGTGCATGGGACAACCGGCACCTGCTGAACCTGACTACATACAGGAAATTCAGGGGAAACTGGCAGGCGGGACTGAAATACCGCTTTGCCGGGGGTATACCTTACACTCCCTGGGACATCCCCTACAGTGAAATGCGGCCCGCATGGGATGTGCGCGGAAGCGGCTACCTGGATTACACCCGGTTCAATACCCTGAGGCTTAAGGGATTCCATCAGCTGGACCTGCGGGTGGATAAGGAATGGTATTTCAGTAAATGGAGGCTGAACCTGTACGTAGATGTGCAGAATGTATTCAACTACAAGGCCGATTCACCGCCCAGCCTTTACCAGGTTGAAGACGCCGCAGGAAACCCGGTCATCCGGAATCCCGGTGATCCTTACATGGACCAGCTTTACAGCCTTAAACAGATCAAGTCCCAAAGCGGTACGGTATTGCCGACCATCGGAATAATTGTTGAATTTTAAGACCTAAAGGGGAACAAAATTTTCGTGAAATGAAACTTCAGATCTTCCTGCTCATCCTGTTAAGCAGCCTGGCAGCCTGCAAATCCGGCAAGGTCCAGGAACAACCCTTAAAATCGGAACTTACGACCAATGCATCGGGTAAAGGTCCCGTCGTATACCTTGATTTTAAAAAGGGTCCCGCCCATAACCACCCCTCATTCGTTCTCTGGGCCGAAGATCTGGATGGGAATTTCATCCAGACCCTTTTTATCTCAAAAGCAGTGGGAACCAGCGTTTATGAGCACGGGAATCCCTCCTCCGGGCACTGGGAAGCGGGAGAGATCCGCAGGCCGGCATCCCTGCCTTACTGGTCGCATCGCAGGGGGATACAGGCGCCGGACGGACTTTATGTCCCAACGGCCGAAAATCCGGTCCCCGATGCCTACACCGGAGCCACACCTCCAGGAGATTTCGGCATACACGCCCGCTTCGACAGGGAACCGCCCTCTAAGTTCAGGCTTTATTTTGAGATCAACCAGACGTGGGACTGGAATGAATACTGGACAAATAACCTGTACCCGGACGACGATGAATACAAAACCTCCTGCCAGCCGGCCCTGGTTTACATGTGCGAGGTGGATCTTGATCACCCTCAGCCGGAATACACCATGAAGGTCATCGGGCACAGCCATTATTCGGGAAAGACCGGGGAACTGTTCACCGACCTGGGCACCATTACCACGGCCCTTCAAATAGTCGGTTCGCTCACGGTTAAAATCCTGTAGTTCGGTCCCATTCCGGAAAATTGTCTGCTCCCCCGGTAAATTTACTCAGGGTCACCTGCGATATCTGCCTTCCGGTAGTGGAATGGTTTTTGTAATTTTATAACTTTACAACAGAAACCCCAGACCATGAAAAAAGCAATTCTGCTTCCGGCAATGATCCTGCTGGCACTCGCCATGCAGGCCCAAACCAATTACAAGGTGATAAAGGTCAACGGCAGCATCCAGTATGTGCGCACGGGCAGCCAGATGACGCTTGGCGATGTATTTACCGAAGACGAGGCCCTCTCCTTCGGGACAC
>Ga0307419_10000048_pt1 | contig 42561 bp, 40 predicted proteins | sample SalMarWE160230MG_2_FD_202512 | JGI IMG/M metagenome (GOLD analysis project Ga0307419, IMG submission 202512) | Salt marsh sediment microbial communities from the Plum Island Ecosystem LTER, Massachusetts, United States - WE1602-30 | ecosystem: Environmental > Aquatic > Marine > Intertidal zone... | reverse complement strand
AACAGGACCAAGAGGTCAAGGCCCAATGACTGGGAGAGCTTTAGGATATTGTGCGGGATATGATAGTCCCGGTTTTACTGCCGATCAAGGTTATGGGTACGGTAGAGGTTATGGAAGGTTTGGTGGCGGACGAGGAAGAGGACGAGGTCGGGGTTATGGAATGGGAAGATATAGAGATCCTTATTACACTCCTTATAGTCCTGTAGGAAGTTATTACACTCCAAGAGTTCCCGTTCCCGCCCCAGTTGATCAAATAACGATGCTCAAACAAGAGAAAACATATTTAGAATCTGAACTCAAGGGGATCGGTAGTGCTTTAGAAGATATTTCAAAGAGAATAGAAGAATTAGAGAAAAAAGAATAATTTTTTTTTCATTTTTTTATTAATTTGTTTCGATAATTACTTTGCAGCCTCTTTGCAGATCTGAAAAAAATAAAAAAAAATAAGTTAAAATATTTATAATTCTTGGATTGCTTTTTGTCTTTCAAGTTTTTCTGCTTCAGTAAGTTCGATTTCGCCTCTTTTAACAAGGAATACAAAAATTAATGCGAAAATGAAGAAGAATGAACTTACCAAAAATAGTGTTTCATTACCAAGTGCATCGATGATTAGACCTATTAGAAACGGACCGAAAATTGCTGCCATAAAACTAAAGAAATAATAAAGCCCGGTATATGTTCCAATTTTCTTTACCGTGGGGGCCATTTCCCATACAATCACAATTGAGTTGATGTTTATAAAAGCCCACCCAGCTCCAGCAATAACGAAAAATATTGAGATCACAGTTGTATTTTGAATCAAAAACATTATTATCAAAGATATTATCCACAAGACGAGCCCGATTTTAATGGTTAATTTTCTACCGATTTTAGTACCCAATATACCTGCTGGAAACGCAAATAAAAGAAAAGAGAGTGCTACATAGAGCAACATTCCTCCTGCTCCACTTCGTGTTAAACCTAAAACATCCACTCCATAAACTGTAAATAATGCCTCGAGGGCTTGGTATCCGACGAACCAAAAGAAAATAGCAAACAAGATAAACAAAGTACTTTTATCTTTTTCACTAAATACGTCTTTAAAGCTTTCTACAATACTCATTTTTTCCTTTCTGGTTTTCACTTTTTCTCCTGACTTTTCTTCTGTTTCGACGATTAATTTGTATGTGAAAGAATCCTTTTCTTTTACCGTAAATATTAAGATAACTAATGATAGGACCATTATAATAGCTACAACTAAAAATGCTAAAAATAAGCTTATAGGAACTAGCACCAGGTTAAAAATGTATGCTATTACAGCACCGATACCCCCCATAAAATTAATTACAGCATTTCCTTTACTTCTATTGACCGGTTTTACAAAATCTGGCATGAGAGCCACTGCCTGTGATCTATATGAGGCCATGCTAATGTTAAAGAAAAACATCCATAAAAGTAATATCCACATGGGCTGTGGATAACTTACTATCGATATTAAAACAAAAAAGACCGCAGCTAATGGTATTCCAACCATAAGATAGGGTATCCTTCGACCGAATTTTGTACGAGTATTATCCGAGATCGAGCCCATTATCGGTTGAATAATAACCCCTATAACATTATCCATTGCCATCCACGCACCAACAAGCGCATATGCACCTAAATATTGAAAAAGAGTAATATTGACTTGAGTGTTATACATTGACCAAGATATACCCGTTGTAAAGAAAGCTAAACCGATAAAAAATGTATGTCTAATATCTAATTTTTCCTTTTTTTCTGACAATTTTTTCACGTATTTTTTTAAAATAGATTTTAATAATAATATACTGTAATTCTCTTTTACTATATAAGATTCTTTTTTTTCTATTTCTATTTTTATTAAAAGGTTTTAATTTCTTTCCTAATTTTTTCTAAACACAATAAGAAAAAAAAAAAAAATGAAATTAGAACCCGAATGTGTTGGTTGCCTTTTTAACCAGATTATGCGAGCTTTATCAATGTTAAACCCAGATCTCCCCACCGAAGAGATTCTCAAGGCTCAAAAAAAACTGATGATCTACATGTCAAGCATCGATATCAATAAAGAAGAAACCCCAATAATTGCTAAATTTGTTTATGGTATCATTTCTGAAACACTTAATCAACCAGATCCATATAAGAATATTAAAAAGCAATATAATGAATTAGCACTCAAATATTATTCTAGGATAGATAGAATTGTCAATAAAGCAGAAGATCCAATTTTAGAAGCAATAATTGTTGCAGCCATCGCTAATACAATTGATTTTGGAAGTCAGCAAGAAGTACATTTTATTGACGATTTAAAGCACTTTCAAATGGAAAATTTAGTTATAAATGATTATGAGATATTTAAAGATGATTTAAAGAAAAGCAAGCATCTTTTAATTGTGGGAGACAATACAGGTGAAATTGTTTACGATAAGCTATTAATTGCTACGATTAAAAAAAAATTTCCCAAGCTCAAAATTATATATGCTGTAAGATCAGCTCCGATTATCAATGATGTTACTATAGAAGACGCAAAATTCGTAAAAATGGGAGATCTAGTTAAAGTTATTGAATCATGTCCAACACCCGGCATTCATATCAAATCCTCTACTGAAGAATTTAAACATTATTTCTATTTAAAGGATAATATTATCATCTCAAAAGGGCAAGGAAACTTTGAAAGTTTGTATGGAATAGATTATCCTGATTTGGAAATCTATTACCTGCTCAAGGCAAAATGCAATCTAATGGAGCGTCTTTTAGATGTCAAAATTGGAGATTTTATTTTTAAGAAGAAATCTATTGGGTTTTAATCAGTTCCATCTCTAAATTTTTTTAACGCTTGAGTGAAAAATCCAAAATCACCAATTTCTGAATTCTCGGTTATTCTATGAAAATATTCTTTAATTTGATTGTAAAGAGCTCTCTTAAATGGTTCAAATATGTTTAAATCTATGATTTCTCCAATCGCATTTTTGTAGAGCGAATAAAACAAATCTAAAGCCTTTTCTGCTTCAAGATGCATATCTCCTTTGACAACATCCTTATTCAAAATAGCAATAAAAACAAGATCATACTTGTTTACAATTATCATTTGAATATCTAATCCTTTTATAAAGATTTCTTCAATTTTTCCCATACTTTCACCTCCAAACATGCTCAAGGCACCCACGAAGGAAGAAAGAAGAATTGGATTGATTTCAGAGTCTAATATGAGATCTAATAAATAAATTCCTGTTTCTTTGCAAATTACAATACCCTTTAATAATTTGGATATATTTTTTGCCTCTTCATTATTAATCATTGTCAGCTCTCAACCCAATATTCAATTTTAACTGAAAAGAGATATCTTTAGATATAATTATAAGAGTAATGTTATTTATATGTTTCTCAGTTCCTAATATATTGATGGTCTTTAATCAAGTTAGGAATAATTAAGGTAATAATTTAATTGAGAAAAAAATAAAAATAATTTAACCTATTCAATAAGTTTCCTTATTTTCTTTACAATTTCTTTAAAAGCTTTAGTTGATTCACTTTCAGGGTATTTTAAAACGAAAGGTAATCCTTGATCTCCTTGTTGTCCAACTTGAGTCTCAAAGGGAATCTTTCCTAATAATGTGATATTAAAATCTTGCGATGCTTTTTCAGCACCCCCTGGAGGATACAGATCAATGAATTTATCGCAATGTGGACATATAAATCCAGACATGTTTTCAATTATCCCTAAAACGTTTCTTTCCATTGTTTTAGACATTACTATTGTTTTCCTAGCATCCATTAGAGCGACTTCTTGCGGAGTTGACACTACGATTATATTTTCATCGGGTATTAATTGTAAAATATCTAAAGTTTCATCTGAAGTTCCTGGAGGTAAATCACAGATTAAATAATCAAGTTCTCCCCAATGAGCATCTCCAAGAAATTGTCTTACAGCTCCCATCTTCATTGGACCTCTCCAAATTACGGGCGTGTCGCTGTCTTGCATTAAAAATGACATGCTCATTACTTTTATATTTAATGGCCCTTCCACAGGATAAAATTTTTTTGCATCGGGATCTACTCTAGGTCTTACTTCCGGACTAATCCCTAACATTTTGCTGACATTGGGTCCCGTGATATCTACATCTAATATACCCACACGTAGACCTATACTAGCTAAACTTATTGCAAGATTTACAGCTACAGTTGTTTTACCAACCCCTCCCTTTCCAGATATAACAACAAGTTTATGTTTGATTTTAGACATGTTATTTTCAATTTGAACCATTCTCTCATCCATCATTTCTTGCTGACCTTCCTGTACGGTTTTCTTTAAATCAATATCTGGTATTTCTTCTTCATTTGCCATTTTAAATATCAACCACTTTATTCTACTTTTAATTTTATTTGCTTCTTATTATAATTTTAAAGATACACTAATATCCTTTAATCTATCGTTAATATTTTGATAAATCTTTGAAACATTAGATTATATTTCTATATATTTCAATCATGTTTGATTATAATTCAAAATATTTTTATGAATGATTATTTAAAATGATAATAATAATTAATTACAATTCTTCTCCATTTTTTAAATTTCTTAATTTAAAGTTCAGATTATGGGATAAAGTAAACTTTTATAGAAATGGATCAAAATATAATTCTAGCTCATTAAAAGTTTATAAAAATAGGTAAAAAAAGATGGAAATAATAGCAGTGCCGAGTTATAGGGAAGGAGGATTAAACGAGATTTTCCACCTTAAATTTGGTAGATGTGACAGCTTTACTTTTATAACCATAGATAACAATGAAATAACGCAAGTTAAAGTAATCAAAAATTTTGCGGCCGACGAACTTGGAGGTGCTGGCACACAATCAGCTACATTAATTAAAAGTAATGATGCTGATAAGTTAATTGTTAGCAGGTTAGGTTCAAATGCTTCCAAAGCATTAAATTCCTTGGATATTATAACATTTCAAGGACCTGATAAAGAAATTACAATTAAAGAATTAATAACTCTTTACTTAAATGGAAAGTTATCCATGACCAAATCAGCAGAGCTCATAAAAAATGCTGAAATGGGGCAAAAGTAAAAAATTGTAATGTCTTAGATCATAAATTTATTAATTTCGCCTTAAATAAGTTAATCTTACGAATATTTAACCAATTACTAACTTTTTGTTATTTTTAGCATAATTTTTCTTATTCTTCTCAATTAAATATGTACAAATTATCTTAAATTACAGATTAACATTTTTAATAATTATTCAAAAAAATTTAAATTAGATAAAAATTTAGTTTAATCATACTTTAAAAGGTGAAATAGAATAAATGGTAATAATAGGCATTCCTACTTTTGGAAATAAAGGCTTGAATGAAGTAATAAATAATCGTTTTGGAAGGTGCAGCAGCTTTACATTTGTTACAATTGAGAATAATGCAATTGTAGAAGTTAAATCCGTTGCAAATAATGCACAAGGTGCGATGGGTGGTGCGGGAATTCAGGCGGTTCAAATTATTGGCAATAACGGTGCTAAAGAAGTTATCGTGGGAAATTTAGGACCTAACGCCGCTAATTCTTTTAACGCTTTAAATATGACAATTTTTCAATCACCGGGTGGAAATTTGACTGTGAAAGAATTAATAGATTTACGATTGAGTGATAAATTGCCAGTTCTTAAGTCGGCAAATGTTGCAGCTCACGCAGGAATGGGTGGAGGTGGAGGCAGAGGTGCTGGTCGAGGAATGGGTGGTGGCTCCCAAGGAAGACAATTTTAATTATATAAAAATTATTTAAGTATTTTATTTAATAAAAATCAAGACAGAATATGTTCAAACTCAAGCCCAAAGTTATTTGTGTCACCGGTGGCAAAGGTGGGACGGGAAAAACGCTGGTAGCCGTTAATTTAGCAGTAATATTTAAAAATCAAGGTTATAAAGTACTTCTTATCGATGGGGATGTTGAAAACCCGAATACTTTTTTATTATTAAACGCAAAGCTTAAGAATAAAACAGAAGTTCTCTATTTCCTACCTAAAATAATTGAAGAAAAATGTACCATGTGTGGATTGTGTGCAGAAAATTGTGAAACACACGCACTATTACATATAAAAAATTCTTACCCTATTCCGATATCAACAGTATGTTCAGGTTGCAAATTGTGCTATAAAATTTGTCCAACTAATGCCATTGACCCTGATTCAAAAGTTATTGGATGGACTTATACAGCTTCCGCATTTAATATAGATCTTATGCTTGGTGAACTAAAGCCAACCGAAGCGCGCTCAGCAGTAATCGTAAAAAAACTGATGGGTAATTTGGAATACATTATAAAAACAGAGCCAAAAAAATACGACATCATTATATTGGATACGGCACCAGGAGCTCATTGTGACGTAGAAGAATTAATTAGTGGGGCTGATCTCGTCATACCAGTTACAGAACCTACCAAATTCGGTAAACTTGATCTATTAAGAATCATAGAATTGATTAACTTATTAAAGAAAAAATACAAGGTTATTGTGAATCGATCATCACTACTGGGTTACAAAGAGAAATTTTTAAGAGAATTAGAAGAAAAAGGTATAGAAATTTTAGGCGATATTCCTTTAGATGAAGAAATTGTGAGTTCGTATTGTCAAGGTATTCCACTCATGGAAGAAACAAGCAAATTTGATAGGAATGGAGTTGGCTACAAATCGTTTGAAATTATTTTTGACAATCTAAAGAAATGGGGGGATTTCTCAAAGTGAAAAAGATTGGAGTTATAAGTGGAAAAGGGGGAGTGGGAAAAACTTCGCTCGTAGCATCGCTAGCTAGCATTGCGTACAAGGATCGTAATATTAGTCTCATGATATTAGATTGCGATGTTGATGCCCCTAATTTAGCTTTGATTTTACCACCTATATCTGATGAAGATGTAGAGACCCAGGACACATTTACTACAAAAAAAGCACGATTTTTTGAAGAAAAATGCGTGAATTGTAAACAATGTTATGACGACCATTTTTGTGAATTTAGCGCGTTAAATTGGAATGAGAAAGACAATATTCCTTTTATTGATTATCTAGCATGTGAAGGGTGTGGTGCGTGTAGGGTTTTATGCCCGGAGGATGCATTTGAAATTAATCCAGTTAAAAGTGGAGAAATAATAACGTATGAAACAAAAGTCGGATTTCCTTTAATTTATGGTAAGACTAAACTTGGGAGCACCACTTCAGGTTTATTAGTTTCAGAAGTTAAGCAGCATGCTGCAGATCTCAAAGAATTTGACACCACTAATCTAATTTTAATTGATGGACCTCCAGGAATAGGATGTCCTGTAATTGCAACAATTTCAGGTTTAGACTATATAGTCGCAATAACAGAACCAACACCATCTGGTTTGCACGATTTATCACGAGCAATTGAGATGATTAACCAGTTTAACATTCCTTTCGGGATTGTAATTAATAAATCAGATTTGAAAAGCGCTTCTCAGAAAGAATTATACCTTTTCATTGAAAAAGCAAATTATGAAATTTTAGGTAGAATTAAATTCGACCTATCAATACCAGAAGCAATGTCATATGCAAAACCTGTTGTAGATTATGCTCCAGAATCAGTAGCCAGTCAAGCAATTAACAAAATATATATAAAATTAAAACATATTCTCTCAAAATTATAACAAAATTAAAACTTTACTGGAACTGAGCATTGAGTTATTATTGATATTCAGGATTAATTAAAAACTATTAGATTTATTTATAATTTGATAAATTTAATTTTTTGCACCTAATTAAATTAAGTAAATAAAGCTGCAAAAAAGCACATTAAAAATAATAAAAAAAGAGTATATTGAGTTTAAATTTATTTACCAATTAATCCCTTTTCTTTAATAAAGAGAAAATAAATGCAAGCAGTATAGGAATCGTCGTGAAAATCATAAGTAGGCTTAAATTGAAAAGACCAAGAAGAAGACTATAAGATATGTAAAAATAAGAGATAAACAATAGAATTGCTGGAGGGATTAGATCAAACCATTTAGTACGTTTTAGGTTAAAACGTTTCCAAACGATCGTTCCTGCTGCAAATATGACCGTAAAAAACATCCAAATCCATAGAATTATCCAATGCAAATCGTAAATAAATTGTATTCTACAAATCAACCCTACAATGATTAAGATCCCCATCGCTATTGGCACAACCACCAAGCAAGTATATAATTTCCGCCCTAATGATTTGTTTCCATCTATTTCATTAATAGTCAATAATTTAAGTTTCTTGCTCTCCTTATTCCAGCTTAACTCATATGGTATTAAATATGCGATTGGAATGAAAAACCAACCAATAAAATTAAACCCGGGAATTCCAAAATAGTCTCCACCTGAAAATGACCAAGTCCACGCTCCTAATTCTACGGCAATTGGGTCCATACCCCAATCCAGACTGAGGGTTATTAAAGTAGTGGTAAGTATTCTTTGCCACAAAGGAAGCTTTAAACGTTCCCCAATTAATATAGCACTATAGATGATCCCTACCCATGCAAAAGTAACTGATAAGGGAATAATTCCTAAAAGCATAACCGGTTCCGAAGCATATATATAATTCCCAGAAACAACTCCATTATATTCCAACAAGAATCCAAAAACGAATAAAGTTATTAACATTAATAATCGTTGTACACGATTCTCACGCGCATCCAATAAAGCGTGAATTATTGCCAATCCACACATTATATAACCAACAAAGGCGGGAAGTAATTCTAATAATGACATTTTAAATTAACACCCTATAAATATTTTATAACAAGAATAATAGACTTTACTCTATATATAAATGAATATAAATATGTAAAATAAAAAGAAAAAAGAATAAGTTGGTGATTTTAATTAGTAAATTTTAGGTTTTTCTGGAGGATTTCCTAACATTTCTGACATTAATTGTTGAAAATTATCAAAATGACCCGGAAGTGTTTTTTGAACATAAAAAGCTTCAGCAACTCCTAAACCTGCTTTCTTTCCTATGACAGATGCAATAGAACGTAGCAGGTTATTTGCATGTCGAGTGAGCTTTTTTAATTGTTGTTCAGAAACGTTTGCCGGATCGATATTGGGAGCAAATAAATCGGCTAAGAGTTCTAGAGTCGCCTCAAATTTCAATGCAGCACTCACTTTTTTTTCTAAAGTAGATGAAATATCGACAAACGCATTTGGATAATGCCCTAATAATCCCATGAGCCATATTTCACTGCAAGCATGTGGTTTTAATTCATCTTGAAATTGATCCTCATAAAGTAAAGGGAAAGCGGAAAACGCTCCAGCTTCACATGCCATCCTAGCAACTACGACATGATCAGGATGTACTTCGTATTTAGCCCAAGGATCGAATGTTACTACACGATCTGCTTTATACTTTCTTACATGATATACTAATTCCTTTCTTAAAACTGCAGGTTCAATGAATCCCGCATCAGGGTATCCTAATATTAAGGTTCCTTTAAATCCTAAGAGCTTATTAGCAGCTCTAAGTTCCTTTTCTCTCTTTATGGCTACGTCTTCTTTAGTTAAATCGTTTCTAAGAGTTCCAACTTCTCCATTCGTACAACATATAACATATACATCATGTCCTTCATCTACCCACCTTGCTAGTGTTCCTGCACTAAAAAATGAAAGATCATCAGGATGAGCAATGATTGCTAACACATTTAATTTATCGATTGGAATTTCTAACACCAAACCAAGTTAATTTGATCTATTATTATCTATATTGAAAGCTCTTTTTTAGCTTTTTCAATCAACTTTTCAAGATCCTTTTTAATATCCTTTTCGAGTGGTTCGGGGACGTATTCAGCAAGAATTTTCTCCTTCCTCATTTCACATCGTCTCTTCATGTTAATTGCTCCATTTTTTTGCCATTTCTCATAACCATATCGATCTAGTAATGAAGGAACCCATAGTTCATTCCGAATATTATTTCTTGTATGCTTATTACTAAGAAAGGATCCCTTGGGACCAATTTTACTGATTACATCAATTGCAAAAGCATCATCATCAAAACTTACTTCGCGATGTAGATTTTCTGTATAGGATATGACTTCGGATTGCATGATAAGCACATCTAACGATGCTGCTTGATCCATTCCACAAATCCCCATATGCCCATAAATATCTGCTTCTGTTAAAGAACCCAACCCCAATGTGATCCCACTTTCTAATCCTGCTTGAGCGTCTAATGTTTTTGAATCTGTTAATCCAGCATTAATGTACACTGGAAATCCATAATGTTTACCCATCTGACTCAATGCTATCGAAAAAATCACTTGTTCCGGACCACCAAAAATAATTTGGGCTGTTTTCATATCAAAAGCGTGACAAATCCCTCCATAACAGATTGGGGTTCCTTCTTGAATTAATTGCGTGATACAGATAGCTGCGAGGATCTCGGCATTCTCGATGGCAATAGTTCCTGCAATGGTTGCAGGAGCAGACACTCCCATTTGAGCCATGGGTCCGACTTGAACGGGTAGATTCAATTTACAAGTTTCAAATAATAAATCAATCCCATTAAAGGGAAAACTCAAAGGGCTTACTGGTTCAAATAATGGATAAGAAAGAGGGTATTTTTTAGCATTTTCTTCATCACCTCGAAGAAGCGCGTAAAATTCATTAAGATATCTTGCAGAGGATCTATCATAAAACCAAAATCCAATTGGTTTAGTTGTATTTTTAACCATTTCAAATGCTACTAAAAGGCAACGCCATTTTAATGGAACTTCAATTGGGTCTGCCATTGCTCCTGGAATGGTAATTGGTTCTAAAAAGTCGCCAACTTTAACAGCATTTTCTATATCCTTTAAGTTAGGTTGACGTCGATTGCCCTCTAATGAATCCAACCAATGAGCCTGCCCAAAAGAGGTATTATAATTTCTTTTTCCAAACCCAAATTCTGCTTTTTTAGATAAATCTCTACCATATAAAGTAAATTTCTTGCCAGCTTTAGAAATAAGCTCATTAACTAAGTGAGGAGGAATTCGCACTAATCCAGTTTGAGAATTAACTATTGCCCCGATATCCTCAAATAAAGAATTAATTTCTTCATGTGGAATTATTACGCCAATGTTCTCAAGAATTTCAAGAGATTTATTATGAATAGTATCGATTTCATCTCTGGAAAGCATTTCTATTCTCAATTATAATCAACATCGCAATTTAGATTAATGCTAATAATCATAATAACCCAATTCTATATAAAAAGCTATCATTTTCTTTATTAATAGAGCGAGAAAAAAGGTAATTTTTTAAAATGGTGAATTTATGATATATTTTAATCCAATAATTTTGAAAAAAAAGATTTTGAAGAAATTTATAAAACGTGATCATTATGGCGAAAAGATCCGGATTAGCCGTTTTAGCCCTAATAATAGCTTTAGGAGCTTTAGGAATAGGGGGATATTCATTTATACTTGTACAAATGGGTTCAGGAGTCCATCGAACTTATAATGATGAGAATAAAAGTACATATACGTCTACTGCTGAAGATACATGGTATGCTATTCCTGATTTAAGTGTATCTTTTCAGGTAGACGGTGCGGAACATGTATACTTCTCATTTACTTGTTATGCGTCTCTTACTCCTTCAAGTTCAATTTGTAGAATGAATTTTAGATTATTTATTGATAGTGTTGCAGCAGATGACTCCTTAATAACTGTTGGAGGGACAAGTATGCCGGCAAATACGCTATTATCTGTCTCTCTACAATATTTTGAGACTGCGATTGGAGCAGGAATTCATACTGTAGTGGTACAAACGATGAGAGAATGTGATGGATTCATAGATAATTGTTATCTATTGGTACAAACTTATACTCCTTAAATCTGTTTTTTCATTTTTTTTTAATTATTTATCTTTTATTTGATTATAGTTTTAGAACCAAGCGAAATAGACTTTATTTTTTATGAACAATAATCTAAAGAAATTAATATTAGTCAATACGATATTATATGAAGTATATAAGGTGAAATATAATTCCCGTACAGAATTTTATGGATTTATACAAGTTTTTGCCAAAGACGAATTGTAAAAAATGTAATCCTAAAACTTGCATGGCATTCGCATTGGCTCTCCTACAAGGAAAAGTTAAAATTGAAGATTGCCCACCACTTTTGGAACCGAAGTACAAGAAACAATACGATACTTTAAAAGAACTAATTGGATCAGAGGAGGGTCAAGAAAAAGAGTTGCAAATTAACGTGGATACGGATTTATGCGATGGATGTGGCATATGTGTCACTGTTTGTCCTGTAAATGCAAGATATTGCCCTCCTACTTTAAGCGGAAAAGTTCCAGATTTTCCTCCAGATAATCATCAATTATTTCAAGTTAAACAAGGGAAATGTGAATTATTACACATCAAATACTGTCGTCGTATAGAAGCAGAAGGGAGAGAAAGGGAATGCAGAGTATGTGAAACTTATTGTCCACGAGAAGCAATCAAAATAGAATATGCTTAATATAAAAGGTGTAATCAAGATGAAAAGAGTCCCTTGTTCAGGATGCTCATTATTATGTGATGATATTATAATAAGAAGCGATGGAATATTTATTGATGAGGTTGTTGGAGCTTGCATTAAAGGAAAGGAGCATTTTGATCATGTTACAGCAAAAAATCGCATAATCAATCCAATGTTTAGAGAAGAGAACAATCTGAAGAAAATAGATTGGAATCAAGGATATAACACAGCGATAGAATTAATGAGAAAGGCAAAAAAGCCATTGCTTTATGGATTTTCAACCGTAAGTTGTGAGGCCCAATTGAAAGGAATCCAACTTGCTGAAAAAATTAATGGTCATATCGATTCTAACTCTTCTATCTGTCATGGTAAAGTCATTGAAAAGGCTAAATCGGTAGGTTTAACACTGACTTCAATCGGAGAGGTAATTAATAAGGCGGATTTAATAATTTTATGGGGAGCAAATGCAGCGGAATCAATTCCTCGCTTGTTGAATAAGGCATTGTTTTCCCGTGGTAAATTTCGAATGACTGGGAGGGAAATAAAGACCCTTATAATTATAGATCCAGTGCAAACTGCTTCATTCGGAGTAATGGGTGTGAGGGATATATCATTAATGATTCAACCAAATAAAGACATTGATCTCATCCGAACTTTAAAAGAAGAATGTTGCGTGGCTGATTCAATTCCTACTGAAGGTGTTGCAGGGTTAGATAAAGATGATCTTAAACGATTATTACTTCAACTCACTGGAGCTGAGTATGGAGTTATTTTTGCTGGACAAGGATTATTAAAACCCTCTGATGACTCCACTACTTTACAAGAATTTTTAGAATTAATAGAAATGATTAATTCAAAACAAGAAAAAGGTAGAATTTCTCTAATAATGATGGGTGGGCATTATAACATGACGGGGTTTGAGCACGTTGCACTTGCCAATTATGGTCAAAACGGCAGTCTGAATTTCGTGAATAACCAATTAGAAGAAAACAAAACAAACACTATTGATAAGATAAGTAAAGGAGATTTCGACTTATCAATTATTGTTGGAACGGATCCAATTTCACATTTACCAGCTAATTTGAGTTCAAAGTTGATGAAACATCCTATCATCGTTATCGATAATAAAAGATCCGCAACAAGTGATGTAGCGGATTTATTCCTTCCAAGCGCTATTACGGGGATTGAATCTGGAGGACTTGCATATAGATTAGATCATGTTCCTATTGAATTACAGAAAATCATAAATCCTCCCAATAATATTCCTTCTGATGAAGAAATCCTAAATGAATTATTACAAAGATTAACAAGTGGAGGTCCTTAATCAATGGAATTTTTACTTAATACAGTAAGAAAAGTAGACAACGATCAAGCAAGAGAGTTTGCATTTGGAGATGATACCTCATTAAAAGAAAAATTAGCTATTGTTTTTTTAAACCCAGAAGATATAACACAGTTGAATGTTAAACCCGGTTCAGTAGTCAAAATTTATCATGAATTAGGGTCTATTAATGTAAAGTGCAGCCAAGATAAGAATGTTCCTTTAAAGATGGCTATTATGCCCGTATCTATTTGGTCAAACCAATTAACAAGGGTGATGAACAATGAACTTGAATATAAAAACATCGCAGTGAAAATTGAAGCGAATAATGAACCAATTTTAGATTTTAAATTACTTCTTCAAAAGATAAAGGAGGGATCACTATGAGTAAACTGATTGTAAGAAACGGGACTGTTTTCGATCCAATGAATAAAATTGAAGGAGAAAAAAAAGATATTTTAATTGAAAATGGAGTAATTGTCGAGAAATTTTCAAATCAATCTGAGATACAAGAGATAGATGCTAATAATAAAACGATCATCCCCGCTGCAATTGATATGCATTCTCACATTGCATCTCAAGAGTTAAATTGGGTAAGATTATTAGGATCTAATGATAAACTCTTTCAAGATAACTGGAAAGGTTTAACTTTAAGAAATATTGCTAAACAATATATAAATAATGGTTATACGTTTGTCTTAGATGCTAATATATTTCCCACGATGGTAAAACACGCAATCTTCAATTTAAATAATTTACCAGCTATCGATTCGGGATTTTTATTAAATGTGAGTAATTTATGGCCTTTGGAATTAGAATTCCAAAAAGGAATGGTAAAACAAGCCTCTACCTTTCTTTCAAACTTACTATCTATTAGTAAAGGATTTGGAATAAAGGTTTATAATCCATTTGAATCCGAATCTTGGAATTATCAAAAAATTAGAGAAGATTTAAACCAAGGGGGACGATTATATAATTTTAAACCTATAGATATCTATGAAAATCTTACCAAATATGTTGAAAATCTTGGTTTACCTCACTCAATTCATGCTCACGTGGAAGGATATGAGAATTCAAATGGTCAAAAAAATTTGATGACTGTGTTAAATAAAATTAAATCCTTAGGATTGCAATCAAATCCAAGTACAAATTATACCAGATCCCAAATCTTCCATCTCGCACACGCATCTTCTTATAATATTGATGGAAATAATACTGAATTGATTCAATTCTTTAATGATAATGTCAATTTTGACTTGGATTTAGGGTTCATTGCTTTTGATTCAGTAAATCCCTTAATGACCAACGACAGAATATTGATTAACTCCTTACAAAAATCAAATCATGATTATAAGATAATAAGAGCAGCTGCGGAATTAGAAGGGGATACGTATTCTACAATAAGGAAATTTGACAAGAACAATAAAATTCATCGTAATCTCTGGAAGAATGCTTTAGAACTAGCTCTTAGCATAAAAAACAAGTGGCAAATCCAACTTACTTGCAACTTTCCAAATTACTCTAAAATTTCAAATATTCCCAAAATTGCTACATGGCTCATGAGCCAAAAAGCTAGAGACGAGTTTAGCACTGGTTTTAATATTGAATCTTTCAATAATTCAATTACTTTCAATGAGTTCGTCATAATCTCACGTTCAAGTCCTGCTAAATCCTTAGGTATAGGAAAACACAAAGGAAATTTAGAAGGCGGGGCTGATGGAGATCTTAACATCTTAAATCTTAACCCTGCAAAACTTGATTTTGAAAAAAACCATCAAGTCCTTGAAAAAGAATTAGCAAACATTGAGTACGTTATTAAGGGTGGAAAGATCATCAAGAATGGAGATAAAATAGATTTAAATTCTAATGGTAAGATCTTCTGGGCTTCAGGAAAAGCAGAAGAGGAGGAGGATAAATTTGTACTGTCAAAGAAACGAGATTTTTATCGAAAATATTATTCTATCTTCTATGATACTCTAAAAGTTTCTGAAAATGAAGATCTGTTCCGAAAGATTAAATGATTATAGTTAAAAATTACAACTAAATTTTTATAATACTTCCATTATAGTTTATTAGATGCATTAGGGGATCAAATTAAATTTTTGAATCTTGGTGAAGATAAATTATGAATGATGAAAAACTTGAAAATAAAAATTTCTCCTTGAAAATATTTTTCAAAGAATTACTCAATAATCCCTTTTTAGGTTATACATGGATAGTAACAAATTTGTTAATAATATTTTACATAGTTAATCTTATCTTATTGGGTCCGGCTGAAAGTCTACCAATTTTTGGACAAGTTCTAGATATTCATGGAATAACTTTCTTATTACTCATTACATTTTCATTTTTCCTACTATTTTTATTTATTATATTATGGTTTGAAAATATTCAATCAAAAATAAAGAAAGGTAATATATATCTCAAGCTTTTGATTCTAAACGTTATATTTTTTGTAGGAGCGTTATTTATACCAATTGGTATTTTCATTGGGGTTTATGTAGTTGCGTTCTTTTGTTGGTATTCATTGAGTGCCTTATTTTTTATCTTATTCTTACGTGGAATAACGCTAAAAAGTATGAAAAAAATATCGTTGAAGAATGGATTTTTACCAATTTTGCTCTATTTGATAATTTGGTTTATATCTTTCGGTTTATTTGGATTTGCATTTATTTCTATTCCTTGGATGTCCTTCGATCTTTTTAAACAAATGCCATTATTAGTATTCCCTCTATTTATCATAATTTTACCACTTTTAGGATTATCATTAAAACCAAAAAGCGGAACACGAGTTCCTATCACATTATTTAGTTTGTTAATTTTCGTTTATACATTCTATAATTGGATTCGATACTTAACTTGGACTGAAAATTCAAAAGTGTTCACAATCTCTGATGCTGTGATAGATATCATACTTATTACTTATGCTTTTTTTGCCATGTCCAAGAACGCAAAAAAGTTCTCGGGCCTCATGAAAAATAAAATCAGTGCTGATCAATTTCTATTACTTTTTATTTGGTCTCGTATTTCTTCAATGATATTGCTCTTAACTGTGAGTGATTATGAGTTGTTTGGCATTAGTGCTTCTGAAGGGTCTTACTTAGCAACCATGTTCTTGATTATGGTGGTTGGATTTCTGGTTGGAATATATTGGATTAGAAAAGGCTTGACAAGCAAGGATTTTAATTCAGACATTCTCCCCGCTATAGAAGACCAGTTAAAATGACCAGAATAATAAATTGAGTCTCTTTGATTTTACTATTTCATCCTATAACATGATAATGCAAGGAAGAATAAATATAATACCTTGGAGATATAATATAAGCCAATGGTCTAGTTCTCACGTATTTTTCTAAATCTTTTTCTAAGAAACTGTATACTAAAAGATGCACGATTGGAATTATTAATTGTGTCCATTCATCATATTGGTTTTGCGTAAAACTATTTTCAATCTTGATGATTTTAGGATTCATTGCTAATAAGAGCGCATATTCAATTAATTCGGGTACAAACTTGGCACTTTGAGCCCGTAAGATGTTCATTTCTGCTCTCAACAAGATCATCCACGTTTCCTTAACATCCCATGGAAATAAAGCAGATACCGATGCAAAGAATTTTGACCCTTCGGGAATATCGCGCAATAAATCATTAAAATAGGTTAATTTTGATAAATCTCCTATAAAAGGTATGACAAATGAAGCATATACCACTTCTTTGGTACTTAAAGAACCAATCGGTTGATCTTTAAAGATTTTAACCAAATTATTTACATATTCCTCACTCAACGCTTTGCTTCCATGATGAAGAGACCAGTTAGAGAGTAACTTCCCTATCATTGCAGTGGCTTTTTTAATGTTTTGATTTAGATCATAACCCTGTCTGTATAAGGTTTCTTTTATCTCATTAGCAGGATTATCTTTTCGATATTCATATTGCATTTCTCTTTCAATATTTAAGGTATCTCTATATGAGGTAGGCATGGATACTTGCGGATTTCTCATTAAATTAATCGAAAGTGTCATCATTCTCTTTTCAGCTTGTTGATAGGTATATTCTCGATTTGATATCGAGTTGTATGCGTTCTCTAATCCACCCATATTAGAATTTAACATGTAAACCGCCCAAATTGGAGAAAATGCTCCCGTTTTCATTGTATTACCTATTCTATTAATTAAGGATGAAAATTCTTCATCGAGATGATTGATAACATTGATCAAGTCATTAAGATCCCTTAGGAAAAATCTTTCTCTAGCTTCAATCTCATCAATCATGTTATCTCCTATAGGTGTTAAGATTACATTTTTTCCATTGACTCGTACTGCTTGATTAATGGATTGCTTTTGATCATTTAATTTCAAGATTTGATCCTTGATAATACTAACTTGAATATCTAAATGTTTTATCTCATTCTTCAATTTAGAAATTTGAGCCTTTAACTTTTTTCCCTTTCCGATTTGTAAATAACTAATTAATTTACTCCCTAGAGAGGCATGTTCATATTCTCTTTCTATAGATAATAGTTTTTTATTTAGCCCATGAATCTCAACATTTAGGTGATCGTAATTCGTTTTAAGAGTATTTATCTCACTTTCCATAGGTAGATCGGTGCTTTTTTTTCCGTATTCACTAATCAAAGAAAATTTCAATAAATCTGAAATCTCATCAGAAGAACAAGGAATATCATCCCTTTTTTTTATTGATGTTAATATTTCTAAAGCTCTTTCACAATCCATTTTAATTCACCATTTCAAGTAGTGGAATTTCTACTGAAGGAACTTCAGTTCCCTCTAACACAATTAAGAAATTTTTATTATGATTTTTTGAATAAGCAAAACTATCTCGATTTATAGCAAGTTGTATGAGAAGGGCTAATTCTTCCCGCTGTCTATTCCAAGACACCTTAGAACCTTCCATTTGGTGTCGATATGAATCTATTTTAACTAAAGCAAAAAGAAATTCAAAAACTAATTTCTCCCACTCCTTAGATTGAGTCTCTGCAAATTTGTCTTGATGTACAGTTTTCCATATCAATCCTTCTAAATCAGCAAAATAAATATTACCATCAGGAGCTACCACGCAATCTTTATCTAACCATACATCTTGATATATGATCCCTGTTATGTTTTCTCCTTCTTTTTTTGCTGATCTCAAAAATAAAGATAATAAAGCTATCCCGCTTTTAATAAAATTGATCTCGAATTTTTCAATAAGTTTTACGGAGTCTAAATCAAATAACGATTTCAAAGAACTAGGATTTGCTACTAAACGAGAAGATTCAAAATACAATCGTACATTCGAAGGCATTAGTCTAATTTCTTGGTAAAAGTGATCTTTATAAGTGCTAAACCAAAAGAACTTACGAGCCATTTCTTCAATTTCAGGAGGCAATTGCACGACTCCTATAACGGGGCAAATGTGAGCACCATTGATGGAATCTAATTTTGCTAACTTGGAGAAAGCTAATTCATCAAAAGCATTGACAAAACCTTGACAACCATACGGACTTTCGCCCATCCATGATTCTCCCATGATAAAACCAGTTCCTGTTGTTAATTTATCTACAAGATGAAGGCATGAAGAATCACGACAAGCATTTCGTATACGATCGGGAGTTAATGATTTTCCTTCGTACATGTCTTCATATGCTCCACAACCTTTTATAGCTAAAAAGAAATTTTTGCCATTTACATTGATTGAAAATTCAGGAAAGATTGCGTTGCGATTTTCATCTTTTATAGCATTTACTTTTGGTTCTTTGATATCATGTAATTCCGCCGTAGCAGGACCTATATATCCTTTTATCCATTTCTTACATGATTTGAATTGCGGATTTATTGCTGAAATTTCTGCATTTACAGAATATAAATTTAGATCAATTGAATCGTGAAGAAATTGTTCAAAAGTGTTCAAAAGCGTCTCACCTTTACTTTAGGCATTTTTTTTCCAAATAAAGTTACATTTCCCAATTTTAGGGCATTAAAATCATCATAAATATTTTTTGCCGGGCTGTTCCATTCAGCAATTTCTGTGATAGCAGAATTACATCCTAATTCTTTTAAAATTGATAATCGAGCGTTTACTAGTGCTCTACCAATACCTTTATTTCTGAAAGCAGGATGCACATAGAGACCATATAACCACCCAGATTCTTTTCCTGGAGTGGCAAATCCAACTCCTAATAAGACTCGGTCTAAGTAAATTTCTGGTTTTCTATAATTTCTTCTGAGGATCTCTGTCAAGACCTCTTTAACCCACTCTTCTTTAGGAGATGCTGTTGCAATAACCATAACATCACTCTTCGCAGCTTCAATCACCCATTTTGCATCCCTCTTTTTAGATGTACCACTATCTTCATTGGCAATTAATCTCATGATTGCATCTAAATCTTGAGCTGCGGCGGGTTCAATTAAGTTAGCATCATAGTGGACATCCATACCTTGTAAGTATTCAATCTTAAACACATCATATTTCTCAATAGTTTTAAAACCAATGAGTCTGGAAAGTTCAGCGTGAGCATATTTCACTTTCGTATATGATATTAAATCCTCAGAATATTTTCCAAAAAATGTTCCAACCTTTCCATTCGGTTCAATAAACCCGATTCCTTTAAGATTTTCTTGATTATGAGCAGAAACTATTGTTTTTCCTTGAATTTTTGCTCTAGAGAGATATGTAAGGATCATTTCGGAATAAGGAGAATCTATAGAAAATTCTAATCCTCCCGGCATCTTTCTTTCTACAACCACTTCTTGCTTTTTACCTTCCGCTCTTACTATTCTTGGTTTCCATCGATAATGTTCATAAACTACATAAAAGATTATTGCAAAAAATAATAATGGAAACCAATAGGCAAGGAGATACATCCAAATGCAAAATGGGCGTAAATAACTTGAAGAAGTTATAAAAACGTATGAATTCAATACAAATTCAGAATAATACCCACTACTATGACCCTTGTCTTCTTCGTGTAATATTTCTCCAATTAGATACCCATCAGGAGTGAAAAAATCGTCAATTGTGTAAGTAGCTTCAAATTGACCATATACATCATCTCTTGAATATTGTCCCGCAGAAACCAATCTTTTTCCCGTAAATGGCATGAGATGACCAGACCAAATCAAGCCATCACCGACAAATTCATAAACCTCATTAAGCATGGAATAAGTACCAGTTTGAATTCCTCCCGGGATGTAAAACCAAACGTTTTGACCAGTGGCATTATACTCTTGATCACCGGGAGATAGGTACTGCCCATTAATTAATGAATAAGTAAAACTATAGTGATCTGTTCCCCTTAAATCCTCTAAGAGATATCCTTCAGAAAAGTTCTGAAATGTCCAAGTAATTAAACATGAGACACTTGCAATTGATCCACTATAATCGATTTGATAATGCCCATTAGCCCTAAAATTCTCTGAATAACCAGAATACCATCCTCCCGTTCCAATAATATCCCAATTATAAGTATAATCAAATTCAAGGTCGTGGTTTGTGAAACTTATACCGAGGTATGGAATTCCAAATAACTGTATAATGACTGAAGTAATCATCATCAACATTAATAATACGGATCTTTTTTTCATTGGATATAGTCAACTCTGAAGGTTATTAGTAGATGATTATTAATCCTATCATATTGAATTTCAATAAATATTATGATCGATCTAACAATATTCCAATATAAACTTTATTTAGATTAATTCAATGCAATCAAAACATTTAAATAGTTTTTTTTGAAATATAGATGATCTTTTGCTTTAATCGAAAATAAGTTATCTTCATTTTCAATTTTCCGTGTATTCGAAGAAGATTTAAATGCTTAAATCAATTTAATATCAACATATATATTTTAATTGTTTTGAGTGGTAATGTATGACAGATAATTCAAAAAATAAAACTGAAGTTAATGAATGTGAAGAAAAATTAAGGGAGAATAAAGTGGTTTCCCATCATACAAAAAATTTGCTGAAAGATGTAGATCTGGAAGAAGAAGAACTTATTGATGAGGTATGTAAAAATTTAGATGAGTAATTAATTATTAGAAAATGCAATCCAATTCAATGAAGAACTTCAGTGTTTATATTCACCATGAATAGATTTAGATGAAGTTTTATAACTTTCTTCCAAATTAAAATTGAGATATAATTTCTCTACCTGACCATTTTTAATAAATTTGTCTACTATCGTTAATACTTGCTCCTTATCTATTTTCCTATTTAATGCTTTTTCCATTGGTGAGATACTTATTAACAATTTTGACAAGCTTATCTCTTTATTTTTCACGATATTAAAAAAGATATTTTTTTCTATTATGTTTGGAATTTTGCAATCATCAACTGTATCACATGAAACTAAGCTCATGAATATCGTTTTATCTTCTTCAGTAAGGTTTTGGATTTCATTATCTGATATTGGTGCAGCTGAAATTTTCTCTTCCTCAGTTTTAGTTGAATTAACGGTTAGAAAATCAAATAAATTGCTAATTCCCTCTCCAGTAAGGCAAGAAGTTTCAAAAAATAATAAATTAGATTCTTCAGATAATTTTATTGCTTGGTCTCTTATCTTATCTCGATTTGGAGCAAGATCAATTTTATTTCCTACAAGAATGTAGGGAATAATTTCACTATTTAAAAACATAGTTGATTCTTTAATCCATCCTTTAATATCGTGTAAAGTGTCCATTCTTGAATAGTCAAATACAATCAATACGATATCAGAATACTTGTAATATTGTTTTCTAACTTTAGCAAAACTTTTAATTCCTCCAAGATCGAAGATATTTAAGATTAACTTATATCCATCATCATAATGAATTTCTTTCTCCAGCATGGAAATTCCAATAGTCGGAATATATGATTTTTCAAATCTATTATTGTTATACATGGCAATTAGTGTAGTCTTACCAACATTTTCAGAACCTATAAATGTGATCGTTTTGCTTTTTGATTTTAATTTGAGGTCTCCATTTTCATTTAATCCAGGAATTTCAATAGGTATTTCGCGATTATTTAATATTAAGGAAACCTTATCTGCGATGATATGTGAATAGGGAATATAATTCTCTAAACTTGAATAAGATTTACCAATTATTAATAAAATAGCGTTAGTTGTATCCCCTAATTCAATATAGAATAATCTAAACTCGTCTGTATCAAAAGAACCACTTCCTATTTTAGTTTCAGTATATGATTTAATTCTATTCAATGTTTGATCTAAACTTGCAATGATCGCTGTAATAAGATCTTCATTAACTTCTTTAACTAACTTCTTAGCAAAAATGAAACCATCAAAATCTACAACAAATGTAGCAAGTAAATCTGGAACTTCCCTTAGAAAGCGAGAAAATAGTTCCTCCAGTTGTTCTGATTTCGTCATATTGAAAAGGATTAAATTTTATTCATGAGATTTTTTCTTAATATTAAAATTCCATTTCAATGTGACAGATCTCTGCGGTTTGCAGCCTATTTTTAGTTATTTGAGGGTCAATTCCTCTTGCATAAGATATTGCACCCATTAGCAAACCTCCTACTGGACATGCGGTATTTCCTTCCAAATCGTATCCACCAATTCTTTTAGGACATATTGAACATTTTTGAACGACTAATTTTACTTTTTCGTCCGTGACCTCCACATCCAGTTCTTCTGCTAAGTTAATCACGTTTGTGAGAGCTTTAACTAGTTTTTCATCACTATCGCTTACTTTCACTATCTTCTGATCCAAAATTCCTTTCATCAATTCTCTTCCAATCCATATGCTCAATGAATCCATCGCATCTTGAGTCGATATTCCCAACTCTTTATTCAATATGAAATCTTTCGACTTAATCAATCCATATCCTAACCCTATTATTGTTTTATTTAAGAAAGTATTTTGATTTATAGACTCTTTTCTTCCAAATATTTTCATTTATACATTACCTCTTTCAATATTATTCATTTCTATTAATGAGGAGTTAGCTTTCTCCTCTAATTTCAAATTATGTTTAACAATAAATTCCTTCTGAATATACTTCTCAATAATGTTTAATATCATCATTTTATCAATTGTTCTATTAAGTGCTTTCTCTAAAATAATGCTCTCTTCAATGAGCATTGCTAAACTCACGTCTTTCTTTTTTAAAATGACTCTTAACAAATGTTTTTCTATGAGATTCGGAATTTTCTCTATTTGATCTGTTTTTAACTCATTAATCTCATACACCATTTTGGTATCAGGGGATAATTGAGATATCATTTGTGAATTAATAGGTTGGGCTATACTACTATCCTCAGGGTTATTTTCCTCCTTGTAAATATCTATGAATAATTGAGTTCCTAAACATTTAAACGACTCATCTACGTAAGATATAAGTGTCCTCTTACAATGTTGAATTCTAAAAGGAATGGGAAATTTTGTTGCGCTTAAGAGAAGATCCTTATTGACGTGAAAGGTTATCGCCTTTTCACATATTGGACAAGTACCCAATATCTCTATATTTTCAACCATACCTAACCCCTATAATTTTGAATAAAATATCATATTATTATTCAAAATGTTAAAAGAATAGTAGTAGAATTACTATTTAAATTATATCTAAAGATAATAATGTTAAGAATAACAAGTTTTGAAGTCAAGAATGTGATAAAGGAAATAACAAATTAATAAAGAAAAAAATCAATTAATCCCTTGACTCTCAAATTTATAAGCATTCATCCCATAATATTAGTACTCATGATTCAAGAATCATTAGAATCAAAGTCGTGTTGTGATTGCGGTCTTTCCATTCCTTTTACCCATTTTAGAGCTATAAATCCATCATTATCGATGCTAGATGCGAAGGAACTGTATGAAAATCCGCTTATTGATATCTATTGTCCCACTTGCTATTTTCAACGTCCTGAAAAGCCCTATAAAAGTAAAAGAAGAGCTTATTATAATAAATTCTCATATCATCCAAAATATGATGTATAGGTTATACTTTTATTATCTTAATGATATAAAATATATATATTGGAATACTCAATCTTGAAAATTGTTAAGTAAAGTACGTATCTACAGAAAAAAAAAAATTTAAAAAAAATTTTAGTCATTCTTTCGATTATTATCAGTCATTTCGATACCGCGTTGTTTTAAAATTAGTGAAATTCTTTCAACATCTTTATTGACCCATCGTGTTGCTAATAGCCATAACATTCCACCAATAATTCCTATGCTCATGGTAATACTTACAGTCAACTGATAATTATGGCTAAACAAGGCTAGCACAGTTCCTGCAATGATAGGTCCTGTGCCACTCCCTATATTTTCAAGAAATTGGTTAGCGGAACTTATTGTACCCTGAGCTTCTGGTAAATTAATTGCTTGTAATATAGGTGGTTGATTTATATTCCACAATCCAACTACTCCTCGTGCAATCAAAGCTATTATACCCATTAACCACACCATTGGAAAAGTTAACATGAAACCTATATCATTTCCTTGAGCGACGGTCACATGAGGAAGAGGCATGAAGAACAAGAAGATATAAAACCCAAATAAACCCAAAATAGCTATTGCTATCATGTAAACTCTATTTTTAATATTTTTCTTAGCTAGTTTATCAGATAGTTTTGCAAGCGCTAAGGAACCTAATAATCCACCTGGGAGACCAAACATTATCATGAATATACTTGAAGCAAAGGGAGAAAAGTTATAAGGCTCAGATTGAATATATGGAACGAAAAGAAAGTCAGGGATCATCAACATGACCGTAGTGAATAACCCTTCTATAAATGCAATGATATTCGTTGGTCTCAAAATCGTTGATTTAATTGTATCTTTATTCAATTTATATTCGTATTTTATATCAACATTAGCCAACACTTTGCTTAATTCTTTATGTGTAGATGCACGTTTTGGCTCCTTCGCTCTCAGGAGTATCAAAACCCCAAATAGAAAATAAAGAATACCAAGAAACCAAAAATATTGTCTCCAAAACAAATTTTGAAATAAAACCGCCGAGACCACCATGCCCACTAACTGAAATAACTGAAATAAAGCTTGTAACATCCCAAAAAATTGTGATCTTTCCTCTTCAGATGTAGAATCATTTCCATAAGAGTTCAAGATGGGCCAAAAGCCTCCAGTAGCGAAACCTCGGATTAAACTGAAAATTAAGAAGAAACTGAATGTCTGATAACCTAATCCTTCAATTACAAATCCATTTAATAATAACCCTAAACCAAATATTATCTCAGATATCGCCATTAGTAACCTTCGAGAATATCTATCCGCTAACATCCCAAATAATATTCCAGAAAATGCCATGATATACGTGCTGGTGCCAACTAGAATTCCCATCTCTTCTGAATGAAAAGCCTCACCGGGCCACATAATATTAGATACTAATAAAAAGTTGATGAATATCATCGAGATTGTAAACGCAAAGGAATTATACGTAAGAAACGAAGGCCATAACCTTTTTAGTAAACGAAAAAATCCCGTTTTCTCCGTTTCAATCTTATCCTCTTTATTCATGCAGTAAGAAATCTTTGTTTCAAAATAAAAGATTTGGAGTCCATTACTTAAATTAAGTTTAACTGAATGTTATTATTGAAATTTCTCCAAAAATTCTATTTGAATATTCCTAAACCTTTGTTCATGATAGACTTTACTAATATTCGGTAAAATTTACAAAAAAGTAAAAACTTAAATATTCCCTTATTATTCTATATTTTACACTGAAATCTAATATTAAAACAAATTAAAAAATGAGTTATATTGAGGTGGTAAATAAAAATGATATTTATTTCATACTGGGAGTTAAATCCTGATTTTGATCCCGGAGAAATGGCTGAGATAGCACAAGAGCTTATTGGTAAGAAACTCTATCCAGCGAAAGGAGTTAAACAGCTAGCATATTATATTAGTACCTCGGATTATTGGGGTATTGAGATAGATGAAGCCGACAGTGAAGAAGCCATGGTAAGGAGTACTAATATGTGGAGAATTGCAAAACCGGGAATTATTAAATTTGTGAAAACCACTCCTGCTATAGAAGTAGCTAAAGTACTCCCAATTGTGGCAAGCTTGAAAAAACAAATGAAAGGTTAATAATAATTAAATAACAATTTTTTTTTTATCTGAGAATATAATCTATTTCCAATCTTTCTTATAAGTCATTACTATTAATATTAACAACTAATACTTGAATCTTTTGAGCATTTGGACCGTTGTAAAAGAATCTTTCCCACCCTTCTACAGAAAATCCATGGCTTCTTCGATTCCTTCGATTGTGAGGTGAAACATGGGGATTATGCTCGAAATAATCTTCCGGGTCTATGGCACCCACTCTAATCTTATGATTTCGGGGTTTAACCAGACCACGTTATTCTTATAATGGTTCGCAATCTCACGAATTTAATAGATGGTCTGCAAAATCCTTTTTATCCAACAGTACAATAAGATATAAATAAAAAACATAAAAAAAACGTCTTATAATAATATGGTTAAAACAAAATATACAAGAAATATAATAACGATACAACAATATGAGCAACACGCAAATTCTTCCTGAATAGAGAATTTAATTACTTGATTTTCTGAAGAAAATTCTGTAATTCTTTGAGGTTCTGGACATGCTTTAAGTTTTGTATAAAATTCAAAATTGGGATTTTTCGCACGTAATTGAAGATTTCTTTCAAATTCTTCCCATTCTTTGTTGGTAAATGGTTTAATATGTTCTATTTTATCTAAATATTCTTCCCATTCTTTATCCGTAAAATTTACGGGCATAATTTTCAACACCATGTTTCATTATAAAAAGATTATTCAAAAATCATCGGAATTGAATCGGGAACATGAAAATTTTCTCGTATTTCTTTCTCGGTTCTTTTCCAACCACTAATACTTAGACTATCCAAAGTTTCTAAGGTTTAATGAATTAAAATATCACTTTAAAGGTATAACTTAAATATTTTATATTCCAAATATTTGCCTTAATTCCGCATAAATTTTTGAAAGTTCAGCTATTATCTGATGATTATTTTGTTCTAAATAATAATTTATATAACCCGAAAGACCTTCACTATCTTTTATCCATTCTAAGAGGGATTGAATTTCCCCTTTTAATTCTGGGTCCATGTTCGAGTTTTCCGCTACTGGTGGAGCTCTTTTAGAGTTAGATTGAGAAATTGAGTGCATTATACCGGAAATCATTATATATTGAGCATTCATGCTATTTACGCTTGAAATGGCTCTGGTTACATCGGGGTTGATATTAAAATTCTCCTTTGAATCGGAGTCTTTATTTAGAGATGCCACGGTTGGCTCATCAGGCACTTTTGGAGGTAGTGGTAGATTTAGTGAGAGCTTTGAGGGCATTTTTGAAGGAGTTATTCTACTTTTCAATTTGAAATCACTTTTAGAATAATCATCATCCTCCCACCTTGCGTGTATTTTAATTGAATCAGAGAATTTTTCCTTGCTGATACTTTTTTTTTCATCATTCCTTTCTATGATCAGTCTTGTTAAAGCTTCGAAAGCTTTTTCCACATTTTCCCCCGTTGTAAGACTACCTTCAATAAATTGGTCCAAACCCTCCATTTTAACAAATTTAGTATCATGTAGCCTAATAGGGGTATCCCCTAACGCAACTTTGGGACATTTGAAGAGTAATTCTGAGTTATTTACCTCATTTATTCCATCTATCCCGTCTTGTAGTTCAGCTACCCAATTCTCTCTCGTAATATCAAAAATAAATAAAACTCCTCGCGCACCTTTAATATAGTTTGCATACAAAAATTTAAACCTTTTATCATCTACACTCAAATTCCAAATTTGCAATTTAAAGATCTTATTATCAACCACGAGATTTTTAGCTTTAAATTTTACACCAATTGATAAACGAGAGTTGGCTTGGTAAATACCCGTTAACCTTGATGTGTCCACTCCAGGACCACTCAATAATAGAATCTTGAATGAATCGGTTATGTCTACCATTTTATTTTCAAGCCTAAAATTAGTAAGACCACCCACACATATAAACTATTTTAAAAAATGATCGGAAAAATGAAAGAAAGCAAGATAGGAAGCCCCGGGACAAAAAATACGGTCGTGTTCTTTTTGCTATGAAAGATCTAGGGTTCTATAAGCGGGTTCAAAACGTGATCTAGGACGGTGACTGTTTTTCTCGCGTGAAGAGGTGTCTCGGTATGTTCCTATCTTACTTGTTCTTCATGAGGATATTTTGGTTAAAAATCGGGCTGAAGAAAGTTTTACTAATATTTTGCTCAAGTTTTTAGATTAACGGCACAAGAAAAATCGTGCTCCTTCATTTGGTGCTTAAGGATGCTAAGAAATAGGAGTAAATAAGAAGAAATTAGCAGGTTCAATCCAAGCGCTTCAACATGATGCATTAAGCTTTATGAGCAGAGTAAATTCATTTTAGGATTTTATCTTTTATGTAAAAATTCTTAAAGTAAAGAACCTATTTTCTTATTTGTAAGTTGTTCCTTTAGATTTTCTCCACATTCTTCACAGACCTCTTGTCGATTATCTCTAATTTTCGCTCCACACTTTTTACAATGGGTTAATTGCGCTCTTAATTTTTTCTCAGCTTCTTCTCTCTCTTTAGCGATTTTTGCTTCCATAAATTTTGTATAGTCCTCTTTTAGAGAGATTTGCTTTTGAAGTGAGGAGATAGTATCATTTAACCATACTATAAATAGATATTTTTCTGTATCCTCAATAGTTTTAAACGATTTATAATTCTTCGTTTGTTTATCTGGAACATCGATAAATTTTTGAGTTCCTATTTCCAAAAACGTATTATAAAGAGAACTCCATCATAAATTAAACTTTTCACTTCTTGATTTTTCTCTACCTCATAGGCCAGATCGGAGCCAGTTGCACCTTCCTTTACCATATTTGATAGACGCATTAGAAAATTTAACTTTTCTCTCGCACTATTTTCCTTAGGCTTCTCTTTTTTAGCATCTATGAAGAGACACCCACTTGACCTATCATTATATAACTCTCTTTTATACTGCTTTTCCTTCTCAATTTTTTTCTGTAACTTTTCTAGATCTGTACCTATTTTCATCTTTCAGGAAAGATTGCTGTTAATTTTCGCTCTAATTTTTTTAATAGTTCTGAGAGTCAATAGGTGCTCTTTTAATAAATATTTTTTCTAATGGTCTAATTTTTTCAGACAACTTAAGAATGGTTATCTGGAGTTACAATATATTATGGGTCTCAAGGAATTGATAATCGGACTCAAATTGTTTTAAAAATATTATGTTAGAGAAAAGATCACTATATAAAAGGATTAAAGAGAATTATATCACTTTTTTACCACAATTGGGGCATATACTCTGCCCTTCGGGAAGAAAAGCACCGCAGTGCTTGCAATAGGGCTTTTCCCATAGATCTTCTGGATCTTTAGGAGTGTGAATAACTTGGAGTTGAGTTGCTTCTATTATATCATCCGGTGGTTCTGGAGGTTTGAAAAGATAAGGAAAAGAAAAATCGCCGTGGTATGTCATAGCTCTTCTTGCACATTCATAAAAACTTTGATAAATATTTAAATCCTGACCATAAAGGGCGCAGGTATTAAAAATTGCAGGATTCCAATTGGAAAGCTCATGATTCGGTTTAAACCATAAATTTTCTTTTTGTAACACTCGTTTAAGAATTTCTTCATTGATGGTGTCTTTTAGATCCTTTTTATTCAACATGACTATAACTGGGATTTCTTTGATTAATTTATCTTGTGCGATATTTTTTAATTCCAATAGGGATTCTACATTATCTTCCAAAAAATTTGATTGAGAGTCAACGACCAAGATTACAGCATCAGTACCCTGAAAAATTTTGGATCTTAAAGGTGAAAAACCAGATTGACCTGCTACCGAAAATACTCTAAAAAAATTATTTTTTTGTTTTGTGGATTGGAACAAAATTCTATCGAAATATAACGTTACACCACTTGCTTTTTCTATTTTTTTAAGATCTTCAACAGGTTCAATATCCTTCTTGGATTCTTTCGTGATTTTATAAAGTGTCTCCAATATAGTTGTTTTTCCTGAACCTACCATGCCCCAATATACTATTTTGATATAAACTTTTCCATCTTTTGTTAAAACCAGCGATATTTCACCTTGATGACTTTAATCCTTTTTTGTTAGCCTAACAAAGCTAATAAAATTTTTATTTTTATTATAAATTTTTATTTAAAAGCTTAAATATTAAGCTTTTCTATAGCCTATCTTATTATACATTACCCTATATTAATAATTTACAATATTAAATTATTCAGTGAGATCTATTCCCGGAAAGACAAGTTTTCCTAAAATGGAAGTGGCTACCGCGTAATGCTAACGCAGTTTTTCCAACGCCTCCATCCCCTAACACAATAATCTTAAATAGATAATCATATTCCCCCAAATCTTTATCTGTATAGGAATAAGAATTAATCACATCATTACCTTTTAGTACACTTAAAGCTTTCTTCCCATTTATATGCCCCGATTTGACTCTATTGGATGTTCCAATTATTCCTAACTGATTCGCCAACGGTTCCAGTGGTTCGAACTTTTGTTTTCGTTTTCTTTTTTCTTCTTAATTTTTTTTCTTCTCTTTTTTTTAGAGTGTGTGTTGTGAACTTTGAAATTAAATTCAAAGCAAAAACGACTCATCTAAACAGCTCATCTAAAATTTCTATAGTAATTCATATAGTTTGAGCTAAAAAAATATTAAATGAAAATTGTTGAAAAAGATGGAATTAACAATAGCAAAATTAAAAAAAATTTTAAATGAATTTGAAGATTATGGAGCGGTTTCTGTTTTTTTAAATCTTCGGGATGAGGATTATTTAGAAAAGCATTTTGGTATTGTATATGAAATAGATGACTGGGGAAATAATAATGGAAACTTGGATTTATGGATTTCAGACTCACTTGACCAATTAGGACAGACAATTCAAACTACTAAAAAACGAAATGAAGAATAGTTAATACTTAAAGCCTTTTAACATTTGAACTGTTGTGAATGAGTCTTTACCGCCCTTCCGTAGAAAATCCATGGCTTCTTCAATCCCTTCCACTGTAAGGTGGAACATGGGGATTATGCTTGAAATTATCTTCCGCGTCCACGGCACCCACTCCAACCGTATGATTTCAGGGTTTAACCAGACCACGTTGTTCTTGAAATGGTTCGCAAGCTCGCGTATGTAATACGCGCCCGGCATCTCGTTCCGATGATAATAGTAAATACTCCCATAACGTTCCGTGAGCTCCCAGCTTGCCCTCACAACTTAATCGGAAATCGATTAAATTATTGCGGCGTCGCCCACGATGACAACCTTATATTTACTATTAAATTTCTTCAAAAATTCATTAAATTCTGTCGCTTCTTCTGGATTCCGTTGAGCATTATGATAAAGAGTCTCATATAAGCAATTGTGAAAATAAAAGTGCTCAAACTTTTTCCAGTGCGACATGTTGTTTGCCGCAGAAAAAAGGAGGTTTACGAGGTGAGCGTATGGAGTCATGGAGCCACCAACGTCCATGAGGAGGATTAGTTTCACGTTATTCTTTCTTTTTTTTTCGAAGACTAAATCGATGTCTCCGCCATTCTTGGCAGTTTGGTCGATGGTCTTATCGATGTTTAATTCATTTTGCTTGCCGATTTCTTCAAGTTTTTTGAGGCGCTTGAGCGCTACCTTGATTTGGCGGGTATCTAACACGATGTCTTTCCTATAATCAGCAAAAATCCGCTTTTGAGCGATTTGGACGGCCATGCGCATTCCTGCAGACCCTCCGATTTTCATACCCATGGGATTTTGTCCGGAGTGGCCAAACCGCGATTCGCCTTGAGTTCCGATCCAGTGGTCGCCGCCATCGTGATCTTCATCTTGTCTTTTGAGCAATTCTTCGAATTGTTTTTGGAGTTCCTCGAGGTCGAACATTTCGTTCATGAATTGCTGGAAATTCTCGGGTAATTCTTTAGGGTCGAATTCTTTATCGAGCCAATCCCAGATTTGTTGCTTGATCTCATCGGGAAATTTCAAGGACGCGTCTTTAAAATAATTTGCGAAGGCAATGTCATAGATGTCAAAATGGTGCTCATTCTTACAGAGAAGCGATCGGGAGATGTAATAAAATTCCACCATGTTATGGATGAGCCCCTTGTCTAAAGCTTCGATCAGGGTCATGTATTCCGTCATTGATACGGGTAATCTATCTTTAAGATAGTAAAAGTAATCAACAAACATCTATAGTACTAGAGTAGGTAGCTAAATTAATTAATTTTGATATTGAAAAATATAAGTAGTTATTAGGAATCAAAACAAATCAAATATTTTCCATCACGATGAGTGATTGGTACTTTGCCAATAAATCCAACAATTCTTCAATAATTTTGTCGCTATCATTAATTTTTAAACTAATTAATCTTTTTTTCAGCGCATTTTCGATAACCATCTTTAAATCAATATATGATACTTGCTGTAGAGGTTTATATGGCCCCAATTCGTCTATTACTGCCAATTTAATCAAGCCGCGTGCTCCAGGAGGGCTAATATTGGTAAATTCTGATAATTTGTTGCCTAAGTATTTAATTAACTCCATCAGTACCTCCGTTGGATAATTGTGATTTTAATTTTTTCATAAGTGCATCTTCTGATGAAATCACATCTTCTTTACTCTTATATCCTTGATTTAAATAGTTTTACAACCATTTTGGCATCACCCAAGCGAAAAGGTTTAAAAGTGCAAAGATAATGTTTAGGAACGTGAGGAAAATGACCAAAATTGCCATTAATGGATTACTAAAACTACCTCGGTAAGGTGTTAATAAAATAGGGATAATCTGGGCAATCAAAAAGATTGCAGATATTCCCACTATGAGATATCTTTTTTTTACCCACGGAGCTATATTTTCGGTTTTAACATTTTGATAAGACGATAAAGCGGCATAAGAAAGCCAGAAACTTGAAATAAATATGATAAATGAACCAATAACCAAGCTTATAAAATATAATAGAAAGTTTTGTACTATATCTGCTATGGAATATGTTACGATATAAGCAATTTTAGCTATTATGACTGAGATTAATAAAATATAAAAGGGGCTCTTACGATCCTTATAAAAAGTGAATTTTACAAAAAATATAAGAAATACATGCCCAGTTAAATTGATGCTAAAGTAAATAATTTAGATGAAATTCACTCCAATTGTGGGTCGCCCAAATATAAAAACCATTTTAGTAACAAATTCAATTACTGTAAAGAAAAAATAATAACACAACCATAAAACATTAGTTAAACCCGTTATCTTTGCTCTCTTTAACAAGTATAATCCTATGAAGAGATTCATGGCAAATAGCATTACTGAAAATGTAGAAATTAGTATTTCTGCATCTGTCATCGTTTTATGCCTTCTACGTTTTTTGAGTAATTAAATTACAATTTCATTAATAGATAAAATATCATCTATTTGAATATATGCAGGCTAAATTTCTGATAACTTAAAAAACGGGGTTGCATAATATGAAAAAAAAAAAGATAAAATCAACTAAGTGGGAAATTTGAATCAATGTCCTCAAAAGAATTAATTTTATCCTCAGGAATATCTAAAAGGATAAAATCACATAACTTAAATTCCTGTCCAGCTATATAAATATGAGTTTCATTGTTTTCAAGCTTTAGAATCAAAAAATCATTAACATGAAACTCTTTTTCAATAGACAATTTGAGTTTTCCTTATTTTTATCTTATAATTTAATTAAATATATTGGATTTTAAATTTCTCAAACTTAATTTCTCTCTAATCCTTTAATTTCGGTTATTTGATTCCATAAGTTATTCATTCATAAAAATTGAACTCAATAGAAATCTACAATTTTGATATGCGATTGTCTAAGAAATTCCTAATTGAATCTTTAACATTTTTTATAATATTGAGGCTTAAATCTATTGATTTTAATGACTTAAGATTAATTATTTCTGCAGGAATATCCTTAATTTTGTTATTGCTCAAACCAAGGATTTCCAGTTTTTTTAGTTTAAACACAAACTTAGGAATTGACTTTAGCTTATTATAATTAATCTCAAGACGCTTCAAATTATGCAAATCCGTAAAATCGTTTGGGATATTTTCTAGTTTATTTGAATTCAATATTAATTCTTCCAGGTTCTTTAATAAATTAATCGATTTGGGAATAGTATCAATCTCATTGGAGCTAAGATTCAGTTTTTTTATTTTTTTCATCTCTCCTATGTAATTTGGGATTTCTAAAATGCTATATTGAATCAAGAATTCCTCCAAGTTTTTGAATAGAATTATTTCATGCGGAATTTTCCTATCCATAGTTTTATCAGGATTTTCTAGATCACCATATATAGAAATGGCTATAACTCGATTCTGATTATTTAAAACAAACTCATTTGGAATTTCTTCATTGAGTTGATCACATAAAACAAACGAACCATATATGATTTCAAAACAAGCTAGTGCTTTGGATTCCATCTCGCTGATACCAAGATCACTAAATTTACGGGAAATACTTAATAAAATTGATTCTTTTATCTCATTTTGTAAATTTTTAAAGTCAAAACCACATCCAATAAAAAAAAATCGTAAATTTTTTAAATTTTGAAAGGATTGAGGTAATTTAGTTATCTTAGTTTCTCTTAAATCAAGGAATTCTAAATATTTAAGATTCCCAATTGATTCTGGTAATGTCCTTTTTAAAAATTCTCCAATCTGGAGAGCTATTACTTTTCCATCATTAACCCAGAAAGGCTCACTAAAATTATCTGAACATCCAAAATACTCAAAAACTTCATTATATTCAATTCCTAATTCTTGAATCAAAGGTTCAACAGGCCCATAGAATATGAAATCTTCAAAACGTCCGACTTTTATCTGATCATACTCCCCGAGCTCAACACGCTCTGCTTCTAAGTCAATGAAAAATTGAACCTCTTCCTTGTTTACTTCATAGATTTTTGAATATCTCTCAATAATTTCTTTTCTAAGTATTTCACTCATTTCATTATTTATTTTCTTCAACAATTTAAATAAAACTGTAATAACTAGTGCAGATTCATCATTTAATATCACTTCTTTAATCAAGGTTATTTCTTCACTAAAATAGTTTAGTAAAATAATATAGAGAGCGACAACTCTATTATCCTCATTAGAATCATTTTTGATAGTATTTCTTAAACTTTCAATTGGAGTATCTTCAAGTAATTTACTCTCTTTTTCAACAAAAAATAAAATTGGTTCGATCAATAATTCTGGAAAGATCCATTGGTGAATTTTTTTCCTTTCTTTAAGGCTAATTGGATTTCCTCTAAAATCTAACGATTTTGTAAAAAGATTAAACGAATTTTCTAAATCAAAAATTATTGGAAAATTACAATGGCTTAAATCTACACTATCTAATCCATAATAATCCATAACGCTGATTTGTTTAAATTTTAAAGGTAAATTACTTAAAGATTTACAGTGTCTTAAATTTAATTCTTTAAGCGCTTTCAAGTAATCTATTCTTTCAGGTAATCTTTTTAAAAAAGGGTTATGACTTAAATTCAGTTTATGAAGAGATTCATGGCATTTTGGGATCTCTGGCAAGAATTCAAGATGATTTGAGCTTAAATTAAGTGTTTTCAAGCGTTCCAAATTCCAAATTGAAGGAGGAAAATGTTTTAAACCTTTATCATGTAGACCCAACTGTTTGATGTGATTATTTTCAATTACAATTCCAAAAGTATGGTCCTCCACTTCTTTAACAATTGGGATTGTTTCCTTTAGAAGTTTTTCTAGTTCAATGATAATCTGTTTTTCTATAGGTAATATAGGGATCCCTTGAAACACTTCTGAATCTTCAGAACTTGGGCCTAAATCAAAAATCCGAATATCAACAAAAATCCGTGGATAAGCATTAATGGAAGCTTGATACATTGCATGTACGTAGATCATTCCAGTACTTAATGCTTTATACATAAATTTACCATCTTGCTTGGATGGACTAGTTCCTTTATTAGAATGTTTTCCATCGACTACACCAATTAAAAAGTCATTGAAATTTGTCTGATGAACATGATAGTATATTTCATAAACATGTCCTTTTATTGCTTTTAAAGATAGGGGTTCTGCTTGAAAGGTTTTTTCAAAGCTAATCGTTTGTTTTAGTAATTCTACTCCCTCAATCAATTCATCAATTTCAGCTTCTGTTAAATCTACTTCATCTATATCCTCCTCAGGTGGATATACAATTTCGTCTTGTATATCATGACTTTCTTTTTTCTCTTGTGAACAGTTATGATTTTCTGGCATTCTATGTTCAGAACAATATACTTTGCCACAACGATGGCATTTAAAAGGTAAGATTTCTGCATTCTCGCCACAAAAAGCACACTTTGGCACAATACTCACAATATATTCTTGTCTTATAATTATTGATAATTTGTAACAATAAAATTATAAATTTATAATTACCTTTTTTAGCATAAATTCTCGAGAGAAATTCCGCTTTTAAGCAGGATACCTATCCAATCGAGATTGTGATGTTAGGAAGGGAATTTGATTTTTTGGGGAGTAATCACTTATCCAATATAGGAGGAGATATTTCATAAATACCTTTTTTAGACAATAAAAAACCTATAGAGATGAGTTCGGGTACAGACCTCACTAATTCTTCATGTGCTAAACGATGAGTCGATTTGTCTGGAAAGACCCATAAATTTCCAATATTAATATCACTATGATCAAAATTAATGTGATGAACAGGACATTCAGGTCTTAAATATTGTCCATCCTTCAAAGAAATTCCTGAAATTTTTAATTCTGGATGATTTGCAAGATATTTCTCTGCAATATAACGGTGTAACTTTATTCTGTTGCCTTCAAAGGCAAATGGGTGATTCATATTGGATATTCTAACAGTAGATGTAATAGTCTTTTTGGGAATATATGTTTTTTTTAGTTTATGTTTACGATATTTCCAATCTTTTATAATATTCAGTTTTTCGTGACATATTTGAGCGATGTCTTTATCTTGAAGGTAAAACCTTTTATCGGTAATGATGCGTTCAAACCATTTTTTGTGCATATATAAGGGATTATCTTTAGTACAATCGCAATAGGGATCAATAGTTACCACTAAATCGGGAGTATATTGGTTCGATCCATTTCCTTTGAAACTAACAGTCCAATTTTTAGAAACGTTATTCCAGTCAATTTTTTTTAACAATTTTTTGATTTTTTCGAGTTTTTTATAATAATCTGGTGACTCCAGCTCAAGTATATCTTTTATATCACTATAATTTAAAGATCTATAATCGCTATTTTTGTTTAGAAAGTAATGACCTTTAGAAAAGGTTATTTGTCCCATTTTAATTAACTTTTCAAAACATAGGTTTAAGCTAGCTTCTCCTTTTTGATGTTCAGATTTACTAACATAAATCCATAAATTCTCGTATCTATTATCTCGTTTATCATAATTAATATGATGAATCTCTATACCCCGTTTTAATCTCCCTTGTATTAGATACTTCTCTGCCCAAACATGATTAGGGTTTTTTCTTAAAAATTCTAAAATAACTTCTTGATGTTCTCTCTTTACATCAAGCATTTTTGAACGAGATAGATTATATTTGCTTAGTTTAGTGGTCATATATCTATCTATTTTAAACTTATTCCTTGATCTCTGAATTGCACCTTTATCTATATTACATATTTTACCAATAATTCTATTACTCAATCTTTTACCATTATTCAAGGATGCATCATTGCATACTCTGATTATCCACTCTCTATGTCTATATAAGGGATTCACCTTCGAACAAGGAAGCTTGGGATCAACTTTAATTGACACAGTCCGATACTTTCTAAGTACTGGTATGTATCGTTGTTCTGTGATTTCCCAAACAATTGAATCATCCCAATTGTAATTCAGAATTTTTTTTGAAATCTCATCAAAAATCTTTTCTGGTAAGAAAACGTCATTTTTCTCTGACATATAATCCCAATGAATGTCTAAATATTTAAATGAAAGGGGTGAATCAAAATGCTGAGAATTATAATTAATCAAATCTTGATTGTATTTGAAAAATCAAGCTTTGTTGCTTTCTATGGGATTGGACATCAAAACAGCATTAAGAAGATATAATTTCCAATAGAAAAATAAGATAAAGACAGCTATGAGAAAAACGAGATCCTAGCTCAACTTCTTATATTGTATTAGATGGGAAATTTGATTTTTTCTAGTGCTATTTCAAGATCCTTTTCCTTTTTAATTAGTACTCCTAAAAAGGGTATTTCTTTCTTCAATTCTTCAACTGTTATACCGCTTTTTAATAGCACAGATATCCAATCCAAGATTTCAGAAGTTGATGGCATTTTTCTTATTTTAGTGATAGCTCTGAGTGCATAGAAGTGTTTGAGACATTGATCCAATAAATTTTGCTTTAAATTCGGATAATGAAGATTACAAATTTCGGTCATGAATTCTTTCATAGGAAATTCAATCCAGTGGAACACGCATCTACGCAAGAATGCATCAGGAAGCTCTTTTTCGTTGTTTGATGTGATTATGACAATTGGTCGCGTTTTAGCTTTTACAAATTCTTTTGTTTCTTTAACATAAAATTCCATAACGTCTAACTCTTGCAGAAGATCATTTGGAAACTCGATATCTGCTTTATCTATTTCATCGATAAGAAGAACAACTTGTTCGTCAGAATCAAAAGCTTCACCTAAAGGCCCAAGAGTAATGTAATCTTTTATATTATCGACATTTCGATCCTCACACCCAAATCGGCTATCATTTAATCTTTGGACAGTATCGTACATGTAACACCCATCTATTGCTTCTGTGGTGCTCTTTATATTCCATATAATAAGTTTTTTTCCCAAGGATTCGGCAATCGCATGAGACAAAAGTGTTTTTCCAGTACCTGGTTCACCTTTTACCAATAATGGTCGAGCTAGGGCAATAGACACGTTTACAATGTTTCGAAGTTGAGGATCGGCGATATATTTAATCCTATCTGTATTTACATCGCCTTTAAACTTATTAAATCCATCATTATTCATAAGTAATTGAAATTAATTAGGAATTAAATAATTTATGACTGCAAGAAAAAGAATTGTTATTTATAATGAAGACTCATGTTTTTTTTTCTATAATTGTTAGATTATATTCGCAACGTCAAAAATAACAAATCCAATTATTCCTAACACTATTAATATATGTCCTAAGTGTAATAAAAGAATTAAAAAAAATCTCAAGATAAAACTATGAACAAAGATTAAATGATTGAATAGTTTATTGCGTTCATCGACAGAAATAAAGTTAATTTTACATTAGACTGGTTTAGAGGACAAATTATAATATTTGAGAGCATTGATGAAATGAGAAAATAAGATTAATATATGTTATATCCCGCTAAACCTAATTGACAGAAATGTATATAAAGGAAAGTAACCTAATTATTAATGACTCATCAATTATGGAGAAAATAGTATGAAATTAAAAACTAAAACAAGAATTATTTTTTTGATGGCATTAGGAATTCTTTTCGCTGTATCCCCTATAGTTATTAATTATAATCTCAATTTTAATTATGATAAAAGTTCAGAATATAACGATGAAATTCAGTTAGATAATAAAAATCTACAAATCTCAGCAACATCAGGAAAAATTCATATTGATAACAATTGGACTGCTGCCAAAGCTCTGGGAATTTGTACGGGGAATGGTACCTACATGGAACCTTATGGTATAGTAGAGTTGGTCATAGATGCTGGAAACTCAGGAAATTGCATCTTGATTGAAAATTCCAACATGTACTTTAAGATTGAAAACTGTACGCTTTATTATTCCGGTCCAGGACTATATAATGCAGGAATCAAATTAAATAATGTTCTAAATGGTCATTTAATAAATAATGACTGTTCAACTAATTATGGAGTTGGAATAGGTTTATACCAAAGTCAAAATATTACCATTGTCGGAAACATGGCTAACAATAATGTTGAGTTTGGTTTGTTTTTAGAAGTGAGTCATAATAATATTATTTCAGAAAATATGTTACAAGAGAATTCGGCTGGGATGTATTTAGGTTTAAGCAATAATAACAAAATTTTGAATAACCTTGCTTTTAAAAATGATTTGAGAGGAATTTATTTATCCTCTTCAAGTAATAACAATACTATCATGAACAACAATGTTACCTATAACCATGACAATGGAATAGACATATCCGATAGTCATGATATTAAAATTGTTGGAAATTTCGCAAATCATAATGGTGGTAATGGAATATTTTTATTGAAAAGTAATGTTAATACCGTTTCGGGAAATAACGTAAGTTATAACTTATTTGCGGGATTATATTTATGGAGAAGTAATAATAATATAATCGTAATGAACACAATTACAACTAATGAAGTTGGCATTTATCTTTATTATTCTCGATACAATAACATTTTAAATAATATTTTTAACGGTAATGGAGAAAATATTCACGAAGTTCTTCCCATTAATGGAAACCAATTTCCTCTTGAAATTATAATAATAATAGTGATTCTCATTGCCATCACAATGTCTATAGCTGGGATGCTTATTACAAGAAGAAGGAAATCTATTGATAGAACCGAAGGAAATTATCCAAGAAAATCAAGAACACCCTTTTATTTAACAGAAATTTCAAAAAGAGAATTTGATTACGGGGAGAAGGAATTAGAAGTCATACTAGAAGAGGAAGTGAGAGAGAATATACCAGAAGAACACCTAGAAGAATTAATACCTCCTGAACCTCAAATAATTAAATGTTCTTTTTGTGGATTAGAAATCAATGAAGAAACCTCCTTTTGTCCACAATGTGGGATGATATATAATAAGAAGTAATAAATTATTAATTATCTTTATTCTATCTGTATTTACATCGCCTTTAAACTGATTAAATCCATTACTGCTCATGAATAATTGAAATTAATTAGGAATTAAATAATTTATGACTGCAAGAAATAAGAATTGTTAATTATCGTGGAGTGTTGTTTTTTCAACTAATGTTTATATATTTACCCTAATTCAAACAGTAGAACTACTTTAAATTTGAAAAGAAAGAGAATGGAAATTTGATTTATTTTTAAATGGATTTTAACCTATCTTCGCAATCGTAAAAAATGTATATGCCTCTCCATCGAATATGCTTTTTGGTGCAGACCCCCCATTATATTGATACACTCGTATAGTAAGAGAGTCCCCCTCCTCGAAATTAAAAATATCCGTTAGAGCAACCCCAAAAATATTAGTATTTATACTTGCAGTAGACGATCTAGAACCGATTATAATACCATTACTGAGAAGTTGTATCATAAAAAAATCCCCATCAATCGCATCTATGCTATATTGTGCTGTTACCTGATAAAATCCCGGTTCATGAATTATATAGGAATCAGATGTGAGATTAAAAGCATCACGATTATTATAACTTATTTGATTATAGTTGAAGGTTGGAGATGATCCTCTGGTAAGTGAATATGTAGACATACTATCATAATACACACTTGCCATTGGTGAAATATATGCATTCATATCATTGATGGTTGCATTTATTCCGTTAATGTAGCTTTTCATTATAACGTAGGAATAGGCTCCAAAAGCAATTAAAGCTAGCGCAATGATGAGTGATAGAACCCCTAATATGTTTCTTCCTTTGCATAAATTAAATTCACCTTTTTGGGAAACAAATATAGTGATCAATAAAGAACCGATTTCATATTTATAGCTTATGAA
>Ga0307419_10000047_pt1 | contig 42723 bp, 37 predicted proteins | sample SalMarWE160230MG_2_FD_202512 | JGI IMG/M metagenome (GOLD analysis project Ga0307419, IMG submission 202512) | Salt marsh sediment microbial communities from the Plum Island Ecosystem LTER, Massachusetts, United States - WE1602-30 | ecosystem: Environmental > Aquatic > Marine > Intertidal zone... | reverse complement strand
GTGGTATTTTCGTTCCAATAAGCGCGATGCCAGTTTATTTGCAATTCGTAGCGTACATTTTACCATTATCTCACGGAGACCCTCTGATAAATGGTATTATAACCAAAGGAAAATCCGTATTTGGATTTGATTTCTATGTTCTATTACTAGTTAGCATAATCCTTGTTGTATTTTCATTTATATTATTTAAAAGACGGAAATATGAGGTGTAATGTCCGATATCAGAAAATCCAGTAGAAATTATGGTAGAGGTTGAAAAATTAAATGTTCATTTCGGTAAAAAACATATTGTTCGCGATGTTTCTTTCAATGTTAATAAAGGAGAAATTATTGGAATGTTTGGAATTTCTGGAGCGGGAAAAACTACAATTATCAGGGTTCTCACTTGTCAAATTGTTCAAAAATATTGGAGTGGAAAAGTTAATGTAACAGGATTATCCCCTCAAAAAAAAAGAAATCACGGGGTAATACTTAGTAATATAGGTTATGTTCCTCAATTGGAGCAACTAAACTTATATTTTGATTTATCACCTTTAGCTAACGTTGAAATTTTCACTTCAACTTATGGCATGAGTAAAATAGAAGCGACTAAAGTAGCAAAAGATTTATTTACAATCTTAGATATTCCAAAGGACATGTGGAATAAACGTGTTAAATATATGAGTGGTGGAGAAAAGAAGAGATTATCTATGGCTATTGGATTGATTCATAATCCAAATGTACTATTCCTAGATGAGCCTACAACTGGTGTTGATGCATCTAAACGGTACGAGATCCTTAGTTATCTTAAGAAATTGAATCAAAAGCTTCAAACAACGATGTTTATCATCACACATGACTTGGAAGCAGCACTTATCTGCGATAAAGCAGCAATATTAAGGGAAGGTAAAATGCTTTCATTCGACTCGCCTCAAAAATTAATAAATTCATTACCAAGTAATGGAATGATTGCGAGAGTCACAATTGATAACTTAAATCAACAAATAATCAGCATTATTCAACAATTTTCTCCAATTCAAGAAATACTACGTGTAGGAAATGAAGTGGTTGAAATAATGATGGATGATTTTGAAGTAAACCTTCCAAAACTAATTCAATTTATAGTTAATAAGGGTTTTAATATAACTGCAATGAGTCGAGATATTGCTACATTCAGAAGGTTCTTTCAAATAAGAATTAAAGAAGAGGAACAGAAAGAAAAAGATCAAAGCACATTACTTGTTGAAAATAAAGAGGTTGAAAATGAAAAAACCTAAATTAAATCGAAAGAATAAAAAAAGATTAAAACTATTCTTATTCTTTCTGGTATTAATCGGAACACCTTTGTTGACACTTGTATTAGTAAATGTTCCTTTTGTGTGGCATTTTAATAATGCTACAGCTAATCAGATAAAAACTGCCGGCGTAACTTTTACTAAAACGCATCAAAATGATGCGGGGTTATTTGTAGAACCCAATATTGATATAAATTTTAGAGCGATTGATTCGGTCAATTTTTCACTATTAGGATCCAACATCGTGGATCCAGATAGCTACCTAAATCCCTACTTGTCAAACTTCATGCTTAATTATCTCATTGAAAAACAAAATGCAGATGGTTCCTATTCTGATATTGGTGGTATAGGATCTCTAATATCTACATACCAAGTTGTGAAGACAATTGATAAAAGAGATGCTTTCCTTTTTGATTCTCCTCAAAACGTTTTTCGAGTTAATAAAATAGCCAATTTCATTTCAGATTCGATGAATGATGCAGGGTGGGGATTTAAAGGAAATCCATTATTAAACGACTCGGATGTTATTACCACATATAATGCAATTTATTTAGCAAACAGATTCTCGAGAAATGATTTAATCAACAATACCAACATTGGAAAGTTCATCAATTCAACTTTACTTCCCACTGTGGGAGGAATAGGATATTACCTTACAAATTACTCGTTAAGTGTAACTTTAGAGTCAAATTATTACGGGATAAGAGCATTTCAAGAATTAGGCATGAATTATAGTCTTATTGAGCTTGGTTTAATTAATTCAACCATATATTTCTCATATAACAGTACTGATGGAGGATATAGAGATCCTCTAGGCTTGAGGACTAATGTCCAGTCTACTTATTTTGCGTTAGCGGCTTTAGAAACTCTTGGGTACCCATTTCATGATGAGAATAAGACATTGGAATTTCTAATCCAAAGTCAGAATGCTGATGGTGGATATAGTTCGACTCCCAATGGTGAATCTGATTTTAAATCAGGTTGGGCTGCCATGAAAGGAATTGATTTATTAAAATCTAAAATGATTCTAACTATTGCCCAAAAAAATCTAATAAACCAAACCACAATTAATTATTATAATTGGTTGCATTACTTTCAAGCTTTCAATACGCTTTTTGGGTCAATATCATTACACTCAAATTATAATGGTGTACTAGCATTAAAAAATTATGCTCCTGATACATTCATTTATTCCTTATTTGAAAATTATCAAATAAATTCCATATTGAACTATGTGAATGCTTGTTTTAATCTTGAAGATTATGGTTTTGGGCCACAACCTAACCAAAATTCGACTCTATTTTCTACTTATTGTGCTTTAAATATATTAGAAATGTTTTTACCTTTCAATTATGAGGGTCTTGGGCAAAAAATTAGTTTCTTATCTGATACGACATCTAATTACTTAATTGAACTCCAAAATGCTGATGGTGGTTTTCGAGCAGGAGGTGATGTTGAATATATTTTATCATTATACATTCCATATAATGAGGTATTGCTTAACTTAATTGATACAAATATTTCGGTCATACAATCCACGTATTGGGCTCTAAATTCTTTAGAATTCTTAGAATCGCTTGATAAAATTGATAATGTGAATCTCACTCATTGGGTTAGATCTTGCCAGAATGCTGATGGTGGCTTCTCTATATACATTGGATTTCACAGCGATACAATTTCTACCTACTACGGATTAGAAATTTTTAACGAGCTGTTATATCAAGAACCAATGTCAAGAATAAGTGTTATAGAATTTTTAAAAAGTGCTCAAAAAGTGGATGGGAGCTTTTCATTGCTTCCCGCATTAGGAACATATTTAGAGTTACCTTCGAACTTTTTAGTGACTTATCTTGCTTCAAAAGCATTATATGATTATAATTACCAACCTGAGGAGATCGACAATACTTTGATTTGGTATGCCGGATGTATAAGTCAAACAACTGGTGGAGTAGGAGATTCTCCTGGTTTTGGAGGAGATCTTAGGAATGTACCATATGGTATAGTAATTATTGACGAGCTAAAAATAGATCAAAGTTTTAATTCGAAACCATGGAATCAAATGTTGGTTTCCATATTATTAGTAGAAGGGGGCCTAATCATTCTATATGTAATGCTTAAAATTTATCAAAAACTCTCAATACCTCAAAAAATTAAGCTAAGGTTGGGAATTGGAGCAAAACTTACTCTTAGTCACTTGAAACAATATTCTGCTATTGAATGCGAAAATTTGAGTGTTTTTGTGGGAAAAAAATTAATAGTTGATTCAGTATCATTGAACTTGCAACACGGAAAAATTTTAGGAATTCTTGGTGAAAGTGGAGCTGGTAAATCAACTTTCATTAAAGGCTTACTTGGAATGCGTAAAATCACCGGTTTCTGTCGAGTTTATGGATTAGATATCAATAAACGGAATGCTCGAAGAATACGTCCAATTTATGGATATGTTCCTCAAGATTTAGCTAAATTATACCTTGATTTTACAGTACTTGAAAATATTTTTTATTTTGGGAACCAATATGGATTAACCGAGAAAGAAATCTACAGCAGGGCGAAAAGAATCTTACGAAATTTGGAAATCGAAGATAAAACCAATGAATATGTCCGAAATTTATCAGGTGGACAAAAACGAAGAGTAAGCATTGCAATCGGATTGATTCATAATCCTATTTTTCTCATTTTGGATGAACCTACTTCAGGACTTGACCCCATAATTCGAGAGAGTTTATGGTTAACTCTAACCAGAATAAATGAACAATTTGGGACAACTATAATAGTCATAACTCACTATCCTGAGGAATCAAGATTTTGTAATTATGTCGCAATTTTTGGTCGAAATCGCGGGATGATTGATTATGGAAAACCAAAAAATTTATTATCCCAATTACCTGGAAAAGGGCGATCAATTGAAATTGTTTTCAAAGATGTAATACAAGAAGCAATAGAAAAGTTAGAAGCTATTGATGGTGTAGATAAAGCCCTTGAAAATAAGGCGGGTACTGATTTTTCACTTTTCACGGAATTAAATATGAAGAAACTTAAAGAAGAAATAGAAAAAATCGTAGGTGGCTTTGTTATACAGCAGATTAAACAAACAGATGCTAGGATGGAACAATTTTTCAGGTATAAAGCAATGGAGGTGCCAACTATTGAAGAACTCTAGAGAAATAGAATTAGATCAACTTCAGTTAAAAATCTTGGATGCAGTTCGAATTTCTAAACGTTTTTGGATAACTTATCGAGAGGGTACTTTTGGTATTGCTTCAATAATCAATTTAATATATAAAAAATCATTTATTGAAGTCTTGTTTTATACAAACACGGATGTTATGCAAAAAGGAGTTCCCTTACTAAAAATTTACACCCCTCTTGAGGATGAAATTGATTTTGATGAAATTCTCATGGACCCAGATTTTGATGAGGATGGTCTCATTAGCCCCAAAAAAATTATTAATCGCATGAGAAGACTTATTCTTAGAGAATTCCAAAACCATCTTGGGATATTAGACCAGGAAATAAAATTAATTGATGATCATTATGAGAATTATGCAATTGATAAAATCCCATATCATAGAGAAATTAGGATTTCATATTCGAATTTTATTGTTTCATTAGATATTAATTTTGAAAGATATCCTCTCCCCCCAAGTATAACATTTTCACCTACATTAACAAAAATTATTTCTCAAAGGCAATTTCACAAACGAGATATATTTTCAATGTGGGAAGTGAACGATCCTCCACATATTGTAGAATTAGTAGATTTATTAAGCGAAATCGTTGCTGATAAATTGAATATAGATCGATTATCTCAATACTCTCAATTTTTGTATCTTAATAATATTTCAATAGGGGATACCATTAGGAATATTTCTCTTAAAATTCATAGAGGAAAATCAATAGGAATTATTTTTGGAAGTTCTGAAGAGGGAGAAAATAAATATCAATTTGATCTGTTGAACTTGTTTGAAGCAATTATTGGTGCTAATAGAGATTTTTCGGGAGTAATCCAACTTTTTGGAACTGCGGTCCAACTCATATCTCTAGAGAATTTGAAACCTTACTTTATCATTCCCGAAGCATATGATGTAAAAATACAGACTATGAAAATCAGAAAAGCCATTAAATATCAGATTAATTTAAAAGAAACATTTAAATCACAAAAAAGTGAATTAAATCATATTCTAAAAAATGCTGGATTTTCCCCAAGCTTGGATAGTGTTATGGAAGATTTCTTAATAGCAGGAACTTATCGTCTAACTAGAGAAAAAACTTTCATTAAAAAAGCCTTAGAAGTAACTGGATTATTAAATAAGAAATTTAAAAGATTCAATAATTTAACCCCTTTAGAATTCTTCCAATTCTCTGTTGCTCGAACTTTATTACAAGCTCCAAAAATAATCATGTTTTCAATTCCTCCTGATCTTCTTGGAAAGCTTGATTTTGAAAAATTTAATAATAATATTAATAGTATTAAGAAAAAATTTCATCTCGTTCTTATAATTCATGGTCCTGAAGAGATTGTTTCAGAATGTGACGAAATTCTCACAATAGGTACAAAGGAATCAAAAATTGGGACGTATGATCAATATATCAATGAATTGCCTAGTTCTGGAGAAATAATTACAATCGAATTAGATAATCCAAGTGACGACTTAATGAAATCTTTATTAGGTTTGAAACGAATTTCATTAATTTTAGAAGAGCGCAAAAATGAGAAATATAAATTATTCATAAGAGAGAATCCAAGTGAAGTTCTTGTCGACTTGGCAGAACTTTTTGGATCAAAGTTGCTTAGCTTTAGAAGAACAAAAGCTAGTTTATTTGATTATATAGATTATAAATATAGTAATTATGAATTAAAGGTGGAAAAAAATGTTTAAAAGTATGTACATAATGGATGAAAATGGACTTTTATTATATTCAAAGAATTTTATGAAGAAGCAGTATGATGAAAACATTTTAATTGGTTTTTTCTCGTCTATAACTAATTTTAGCAGAGAAGCTTTAGGGGGTGTGGTGAAAAATTTAAATTTGGGACAAAATAATAAACTAATTTTATTACCAAATGCTGAAGAAAGATTACTAGGAGTAGCCATAGTAGGTGTTAGTGATAATGAAGATTTAGTTTCACGAATTTTAAAAAATATCCTGCAAGATTTCATCGATACTTATTCTCCCGATTATGAGATTGAAAAAATTCTCGAGGAAGACATGCAGCGCATTATTGATTCTAATTTAAGTCATAATATACTCCATTCTCCTTTAAAGCGATTGATATTATCTTGGATAATTGTTGGTCCTTTAACATATCCTTTAATCTTATTATGCATTTTCGCAACTGATTTCATATACCTTATTTTAAATCTAAACCGATTTCTCACCCAAGAATTCCTTTTTACTCGATTCCTTCCGGCTTTAATTTTATTGTCAATATTTAATATCATTATTCTGTTCTTAATACCTAATTTCGTCTTGGGTTATCTTTCTCCAAATAGAAAAATAGCTTTCCTCAATTCAATTATATATGTAGGGGTAGCTATTACCTTATACTTCTATTCTTCTGAGCCTAATTTCGCATACATAGTTATTAGCAATTTACCATTAGCTCTAATATTTTCATTATTTTTCCTATTTGTAGGTACTCGGTACTCTTCACGTAAATTTCTGACGAAATGAAAATTATAGATTTTTATTTTTTATTCCTCCGACGAAATGATAAATCCATCCAATTATGGATGATTAAGCCAATTATGGGGTTAATATGTGGATAAAAATAATAATCTTTTATAAAATTATGATCAAGACTAAATAATAGTGCAATATTGATAATATAAAAAAATAATTATCAATGATAACGTGATGAGTATCTTAGATGGAAGCTCAATAGTTTCACCATTAGAGATTGGTAGTTGATGGTATCCTTCATAACATCGACTCTAGAGGTTTTTTACTATGATTTCTGTGTTAATTGTTGAAGATGATTTATCCTTACAACATCTTTATGAATTGATGTTAAAAGGATTTGGGTTCAAGGATATAGCGAAGGCTAGCAATGGAAAAGAAGCGATTGATGTTTTTTTATCTTTAGATAATAAACCAGAGATCATCTTAATGGATCATAGAATGCCCGTAAAAAATGGAATTGATACAACAAAAGAAATCCTAAATTTCAATCCCCATTCGAAAGTCATTTTCATAAGTGCAGATAAATCAATTAAAAAAGAAGCCTTATCCATAGGTGCTGTTCTTTTCATCGAAAAACCATTTAGTGTAAATAAATTACGTGAGGAAATTAATAAAATAATATAATCATATTAAACAAATCGAATTATACAAATTTCAAGGTTATTTTAATTACATAACCTCATTTCTTAACAGATGTCTCATTTAAATGTCATCTACAATAAAATTATAAATGACGATAATAATAATACTATTTTTAGACAAAGTAAATTTAAAATTTAGTCATTAATTTAGCAATTCAATACATCACTTTTGTGAAAAATCAAAAAATATAAAGATTATTTAAAAGGTTAGATGAAATGAGCTATAAATTACCTACAGAAAAAGATCTTGAAGCAATGGTCGGTATTGTGGGAAAAGAATATGCTTCCAACAATAAAGCTATCACGGCTTCTTATCTTGCAAAATCTGTCATGGGTTTAGAATCTCAAATTCCCGATATCGTTGTACGACCAAAATATGTCGAGGAAATCCGTAAGATTCTGGTATATTGCTCCCAAGAAAAAATTGCAGTTAGTCCAGTATCTGGAGGGTTATCTGGTGGTTTTGCGTGCCCCACGATCAAACCAGGGGGCGTGCTTCTTGACTTGGGACGCATGGATAGAATCATTGAAATTGATGAAAAAAATCGATACGCAATAGTAGAACCTGGTGTAACCAATGGATCGCTTTGGGCATACATGGAGAAATATCATCCCGATTGGGCACCTCCTATCGCTGATGGTGCACCTCCAGCGGCAACCGTTATGGGAGATGCTATCGATCGTGGATTTTCACTTTATACATCCAGTGTTGGTCCTCAAGGAGATAATTTCATGGCAGGTGAAATCGTGTTCCCCAATGGAGATGTAGTACGAACAGGTTCTTGGGCACTTCCATTTGCGAAACCTTTCTACAAATACGGACTTGGACCAGATATGTGGAGTTATTTAATGGGTTCTCAAGGTACAATGGGTGTTGTGACCAAAGCAGCTGTTAAAATTTACCCACACCCCAAATTTAAAACAGTAATCGCATGGGGCATGAGCAATCCTCAAGATATGCAAGATTTAACTCTTGAAGTCGGCATGCAAGAATTTGGAGTTGCTCACAATACTGTTATGGTCCAAGGGGGCAATTATCCCCTCGTAATGGCAAGATGGCCAAAAGATAAAGTACCTCATGACTACGCTTTTTACAAAGAAATGGGAATCCCCGAATGGTGGATGAATTGGGAATGTTGGGCCCAGAGTCAAGAAGAATTGGACTTTGTCACTAACAAGATCAATAAAATGGCAGAAGATTTCAAAGCAAATAGAGCGAAAGATGGAGATGCCATGAAACCGTGGGTACTCCATCCAAAGCAGATAGCAAGCAGGCTTAAAAAACCAAACAAGATTGCAGTTCCATATTCCTTTTGGGAAGCAGGGTTCTTATTTATCACGTGGTACACACCATGGAATGAATGTGCTCACTTCGCAGAGATGTATAATGCAGCAATGGAGAAATATGGATTTCCACCAGTTATGTGGATTGCTAGCATCGAGCGCTGCCGTCAAGCAATCTGCATGCCGATTGTATGCTTTGATAGCACAAAACCAGAAGATTTCGAAAAAGTACAAGCTCTTAATTTAGAAACTACTGAATATGGATTGAAACAAGGTTGGCTAAATTATCGACCAGATCCTTACATTCACGTTCAAGCGTATTATCAAGCAGGAATGTACTGGAAATACTTACGTGCCTTTAAAAATCTCGTGGATCCGAATGGGATTATGCACCCTGGAAGATTAGCTCTTCCATAAACTAAAGGAGGTAAAAAAAAATGGCAAAAACAGGAATGAAGAGGTTAGAAGAATTAAAGCCCGAAATTTATAAATGTATTCATTGTAAAGCGTGTCGATTCGCTTATTCAGGAGAGCCTAGTAGAAAAGGGATTGGTGAACATACTGGAAAGACAGGAAAATCAATACTCTACGAAGGAATGGTTGATTCATGTCCAGCAGGGATCGAATATGGCTGGGAAGCTTTCTGGAATGCAGGAAAGGTATGGATCGCACGTTCAATTCTCTCAGGAGATTTAGAGTTTACCGAGGAAGTGAGAGATGTTATCATGCCTTGCATCACTTGCGGACAATGTTCTGCTCAATGTGAAAATAAGATTCCCACTGTTGACATCATAGAAGCATTACGGGCAGCTTTGGTAGAATCAGGAGTTCCGATGATTGATAAACATCAATTAGTAGACAGATTGGTAAAGGAGTTGAATAATCCCTACGGAGGCAAGGCAGATGAACGGTTCAAATGGGCTAAAGATGCAGGTCTAGGGAAATATGTGAATAATAAGGAGGCAAAGATTGGATATTACGTCGGATGCACCGCCAGCTATCGACAAGTTGAAGTCGCAATAGCAACAGCTAAGCTTTTTGATCAATTAGGAATGAATTTTACCTTGATTGAAGAAGAAGTTTGTTGTGGGAGTCCATTTTTCAGAGTAGGTGCGGTTGATACAGCACAAGAGTTAATGAACAAAAACCTTGAAAATTTCAAGCACTTAGAAAAAGTATACTTTTCATGCGCGGGATGTTACAGAACTTTTACGATTGATTACCCAAAATGGATGCCTGAGGGTGAAAAACTCCCTTTTAAAACACAACACGCTTTTGAGTTAATCTCAAGCTTGATATCAATTCCAAAAAAGAAAAAAGAATTACCCGCTGAAATCGACGCTCTCAAGAAAAAGCTAAAAGAAAAGCCTGACAAAAGAGTAGAGGCTCAGATAAAACGCTTGGAGGCAGAATACGCTAAATTAAATGAGTTTAAAGGCGAGATTAAATTTAAACCTAATAAAGAGCTCAAGGGAAAGATCGTTACGTACCATGATCCTTGTCATACAGGCAGGCACTTTGCGATCGATATGGAGCAAGAAATGATCAAGGAATCAAAGAATCTCATGTTTGACATGCGCCTAATTAATCAGAGAATTGAGGAATGGTTCGAGATCCCACGTATAATTCTTAGAAAACTTGAAGAAGATGTCGGTATTAAGTTTACAGAGATGTATAGGATCAAATTAAATAGTATGTGTTGCGGTGCTGGAGGCGGAGTGAGAGCAGGCTATCCAGAATTTTCGCTTCGAACTGCAAGCTTACGATGTGATGAAGCAAATGCCATAAATGCTGATATTCTGACTACTGAGTGTCCATTTTGCTGGCGTAATTTGACGGATGCAAATGAACAATATAATCATGGAATGATTGTCATGGGCGTTCTCGAAATGATCTCTAAATACAATCTCTTGGATATAATTGAAAAACCAGAATTTTAATTAATTCTACTTTTTTTATTTTTATTTTTAGTGATTTTCATTAAAAATGCTAGTTGGTATGATATTCCCAATTGTCTATTTGTTAGTGCTTCTTCTAACGTGTTTTCTTGGTATTGGATTAATAATATGAATGGAGATAAATTCGCTGGTTCTTGGTTTTTCCACCCATTTTGGGAGAGACTTGCCCATAATCAAACAATCAATAATGCATTCAATTTCGCGATTAATTTCATTCCGTTCAATCGTGGACTTCCCTTAATGGTTTCTCAAATGTCCTTGATGCATGATAATATGGGAATAAACATGACTTGGAGTTTCAATAGTGATCCTCCACTCTAATTTTTTTTTTTTAATTTATCGTTTTTATAACTAGTGAAGTGAATCGCAAATACTATTTTTTAACCTAATGACAAAAAAATAAATGCTAATGTTTTCACTAGTATTAAAAATATCTCGCGGGTTTCATTTATTGACAAATATGGTAGATAAAACAGCGTATCCATACATAACGGAATTTAAAAAAGAACCATATAAATCTTATGCTCTGATTCAAGAAAGGAAAATAAAAAGTTTTTACATTAAGGAATATGATAAAATTAAAGAGCTATATCATAATTTTCAAAAAATTCCGATTCCGGAACAGGATCTGAATTTAGAATATCTATATTGGTTTCTTTTGGGAAGGAAATTTTTAAAAGAGCTTCAACTTGATCAAAAAGAGGATTTTTACAATTTCATCATAAGATGCGAAGTTGATATCTTAGAAAAAGATCAAATTGGCTTTAAGATGATCCCTAATTCCGAAAAATTACCCGATATATGGTCCACTTATTATGCAATATCTTGTTTAAACCTCTTGGGATATTTAAAAGAGCGTTTAATTTCAGAGAAAGGAGAGTCTGATTTTTTAAGAAAAATTAAAAATTTTGTTTTCGAGCATAAGAAGCAAGATAAATTCTATCATTGTCTTGAAAAAGACTGCCAAATTAGAAAAAAACCTCTTTCCTCCATGACCTTATATTTTGTACTTGAGATGTTCATCATGCTCGGAATTGATGTGAGATATTACAAGGAGCAATTCCGAAATTATTTATCTGAGAGGCATAAGAATTTCTCAATTGTGTTTAAATTACTTACTATGAAATATTTAGATCTTGAATCTGATGTAAAAGATAAAGAACTTCAATTTATCCATCAAAATCAAAAAAGTGATGGAGGATTTGGTTTTAATGATGATGATAGTGATATTAATGATACATTTTGGATTGTTAATGTATTAGATAGTTATTCATGGTTAATGGATTATAATCCAGTTGGTATTTATTCATTCATAAACCTAAAATTGAGTCAGATTCTAGATCCGAATAATCTCATTAATATCGAGCAATTATCTAACCTCTCAAAACTAATCATTTTATTATGTTTAATTTGGAAGAAATTTATTGAAAACATAGAGCGCGTTCTATTCAGGCAACTTGAAAGATTTAAATATATTGATATCCTTCAAATTGAGAAAACATTCGGTCTCTTTCATGGAATCGATGAAATTGTTTTATACATTAATCTTAGTTATTCATTTAATCTTAAAATTATTGATAATAAAAAAGAATTTAAATCTTTCTTATCGAAGATTGAAAAGAGACAAGCTATCTTCTTACAGGAATTTTATACGCAATTAGAAGAAAAAAGTATTATTTCCTTATCAGAAATTCTCAAAAAACAAAAGAATTCATTTCCCAATAATTCGGTAAAAATAAGAGAAGAGATTTTCCCATTAATCAATCAATTGATAGAGAGAAATTTTTTTAAGGGTAATATCAGAAGCAGAAGGGGATTCTCCCTTAAAACCAAGCATTATTTCTTTTTGGAATTTTTCCTCGAGAAAATTATCATTACAGATACGAAAATAAATACTGAACGAATTTTTGAGGAAAAGGTCAGATTGGAAGAAATAAAAAACGACATTTTTAACATGACTTTAAATTTGAAAAACGCTACGGAACAAATTAAAGATGAAATAGAATCTTATCTTCTAATAGATGAGATTAATTATGCCAAAGAGAGACTCAAATTTTTACTAAGGAATTCTTTAATGGAAGCCGATTTTCTAAATGAAAACATTGAAAATTCGTTTAATGAGGATTTAATATACATCAATATTCAAGCAACATTAAAAAATGAAATATTAGCTTGGAACAAGCTTTATTCTGCTCTTCAAAAACGATTGATTGAAACTGAAAAATACTTATTAGAGAAAATTCAAGAAAAAGAAGATTTAAGAAATTTTACCTTGCTATTGGATAAATTAGAAGATAAAATCTTTGAATTGCGCGATCAAGTAAATATGGATATAAGCTCGTTTCGAATTAGCATACCAGAACTATTTGAAGAAGGATATGATGATGAGAAATTCAATCTTGTAACCGCCCGCTTGAGTAAATTATCTCAAAATATTAGTATTTATGATCAAGTCATCTATAAAACGTCTCAACAGATTACTTCAAAAGATAAGAAAATCGCAAAGAAACATAAAAAAATAATTGAAGGATGGATTGAAATAAAGAATGATTTTGATTCTCAATTTTCATATTATGCTAACGGTTTTCAATTTTTTAACGAAACTCGAGCCATAATTGAAGATATTATTAATCAAATTAAAGTTGGGATTCAAAATATTGAAGATGATGTTGCTAATTTAGTAAAAAACAATCAGTTTAAGGAAGCCTTTAACATCATTAAACAGCAATCGGATTTACTTCTCGCACAAAAAAGGGTAGATATTAAATCTATTGGAGTAAATCTAAAAAATGAAATAAAAAATAAGCAAAAGCTTTTTGCACTTTTCAAACATCTTCAAGAAAGTTTAGAGAGGGTGGAGGAAATAATTATAGATCTTATTGCAAAACAAGGGCAATCCATTAAAAATAAAGTTGTGGAGGAACGCAATCGAGCCAAGAGCGAGGATCTAGATAATTTTATTATCAAACAGATGCACCTGTATAAATCAAGATTAGATACATATAAGTTAACATTAGATCAAATGAAAAAGAAGAAAATTTCGGACGTTTCAAACGGATTTGATAATATTTTAACAGATTTTGATGATACCGATAAAAAATTTAAACGAAAATATGATGCACTTCTAAGTATAGTAGATGATTTTGATGAAGAACCTATAACAATTGTTCAATGGAATCAATTCAAAGAATATTTATCAAATGAAATTTCTAAATTGAAAGAGGAATATATAAATGAAATAATATCAGAGGAAGTAAATGTACTTACAAAAGAAACCAGCTCTGATATGATAGACATAAAGAGATTAGCAGATAATTTGAATCTTAAATGTAAAGCTGTTATCCCACGAATTAAAGATCTTATCGAGATTTCTAAATTACAGGGAGAGCTTTTTGAAGATAAAAAAGAGTTATTAGTTCATACCAAGGATTACTATAAAAATAAAGAACTTACAAACTTTGTGGAGAATAAGTTATTAAAACAAATTCAAGAGACTATTGGAAAGTTTTTAGCATTATATGAGTCTTGTATGAAAAATAAAACGCTTGGTGTAAATATTCTTGAAATTCAAAATAGAATTGATGATCTAAGAGATTTTAATGTGAAATTCAATCATGAATTTAAAATTAAAGCACAAGAATTGACAGTAAATGAAGAAAGAGTGGAAAATGTTGATATTAAAAAACGATTAATAGATATCATTGAAGTTTATAAACAATCTATAGTAAATATTGAGAGTAACTTAAAATTTTTCATTGATATGCAACAATTTATTGATCGGGAATACAATTCTCTCAAGTTTAATTTAGACAAACACTTTTCTAAATTTTTTGAGGAATCAGAAAAAAGCGAATCTTATATTAGAACAATTGAGATCCTAAAGAATAAAATGGTGAAATTTGAAGAAGATTTTAAAAATATACACTTAAAAATTGAACGAACATTACAAGGAATCCTGAATAAATCATCTGAAATACAAAAATTCGAGACTGAAATAAGAGAATATAATGTGAAGAAAAAAAATGAATTTCGATTACTGTATGATAAGAAGATTTTAAAAATTCAAGAAGGAATTGAAATGATAAAATTTGAAACTTATCGTACTGAATTATCAGATTCTATTAACAAAACAAAAATTCATTTGAGCCAATTATTAGGAATGTTACTAGCAAGGGTAGAAGATTATATTGAAACAGAACAATTTAAAAAAGCTTATAGTAAGATTAAATTAAGAGAGAAGGATATTGAGTCTGAAATTAAAGAAAATCATAAGAAAATCAAATTCTTAGTAAAAGATTATGAAAAGTTATCACATAATTTTGAAACGAAAAATAAGCACTTGATAAAGAATTTTGATATATTCATAAACGAGTTCCAAGATATTGTAATTGAAAAGGTTAAATCTTCTGAGGAACAAATACTTAAAACATATGTCAAAATGGCAATTAAAGCAGTGGCTCATAAAGTGTTAACATTGAATTTCCTCCAAAATGAGTTAAAAATAAAAAAGCAAGTAATTCAGAAGCATTTAATATCATTAATTAGTGCTGATCAATTGTCTGGTAAATATGATCCTCTTTTAGGTATATATTATGAAGATCCTGAAGCTCTTAAAGAATTGGACGAGAAAGAACTTGAAGTAATGACTAAAATGAATTTTCGGGTCCATAGAATAATTAAACGCTTAAAAGTGTTTGGGAGCCAATATGGGAGTATATTAGCTATATTTTCTCCATTACTTGCAGTAGTTTACTACATATTCATGTTAACAGGTCAAAATCCAGTGACAGTAATCATTTCCGGATTTTTTATTGGTGTTATCCTAATCTATATAATGCTTAAGAAAAGAAAAGAGGATAAAATATAGCATATATCACAATTTTACTTTTTAATCACATTCCATTAAAAAAACAACCTGATCATCTTCTTTTTTTATAAATCCTAAATTGCATGCATGATAAAAATGAGTGTAAAATTTTTGTTCTGTTATTTGTTCTTCTTTAGCTAATTCTTGGAATTCGCTGTAATTAATTCTTCCCTTTACATTGTAAACTTTAGCTAAATTAACAAGCGTTTTCAAATTTTTATTAAGATAATTCTTTTTTTTCCTAGCATCAAGAGTTTCTGTTTTATTTTCTTTCATTTTTGATACAGACTTTTTTAGTTTAGTTCTATCAAATTTAACTAAATCTGAATAAAATGTCACTCCATATTCCTTATATTTTCTGTACAAATCACTTTTTTCAAAATTATCTATTTCATTAATGATTTCCTCGATAGTTTTATTCGCTAAAATAGTTTTTTCTTTTTCTCTTCTCTCCTTGTAGTCTGTAAAAGAAAAGTACTTGGAACTCTTTGTTAAGAATTTGCTGAAATCAATTTGTTTTCTCTTAAGTTCTGTCCCGAGTTCTAATTGTTCGGGGTCTAATAATATCCTATTCATTGTATTTTCTTTGCGTAATGCAACATTGTGATAAGGGATATCAACAGTATTTCGTGTAAGCATGATATAGCATCTTCCTGCTGAATGCCTACCAGTACGTCCTCTCCGCTGTATTAATCGAATTTCTGAAGGAACGGGTTCGTAAAAAATGATCGCATTTACATTTGGAATGTCAAGTCCTTCTTCTGCCACACTGGTTGCAACCAATACATTTATTGATCCTTCTCGAAATTGATCGATTATATCTATTTGTTTATTTTGTGAAAATCCATAATCATCTGTTTTAGACGATTGACCAATAAATTTTTCGATTATCAACTCTCCTTTAAATTTTTCATTCAAAATATGCTTAAGTTTTTCAGCCATTTCTCGATATTGAGTAAAAATTATGATCTTATCATTCTTATATTCTCCATATTCCTCATCTACAATCGATATGACTTTATCTATTTTAGGATGTTGAAGAAATTCATGTTCTTCTTGATTAAGTTTCTCTACAATTAGTTTAAAATGTTCAGAATTAACAACTCTTTTTGCTGAGAGAATTTCTTGTTCAGCTTTCCAATTCAATCTATCTAAAAACGATTTGAATAGAGAAATATTCTGAGTCTCTAGTAAATCCTTTCCATGAAGAATTGAAATACAACTTGAGCAATATGAAAATATACTTTGAATATTCAAGTCATTTTCTTTCACAATGTCAATAACTTTTGGTGATTTATAGTATAATGCTTCAATATAATCTTCCTCACTCAGTTCGAATGCATTTCCGTCTTCATACTTTAAAGAAATTGTTATATCTCTTGAGATTGCCAAGAATTCAAGCTTTGAATAATATGGCTTATTTGGAGGAATTAATTTACGCTCAATGAAAAATTTTAGATAATTTTCAAATAAATTATACCACACCGCACTAAGTTCAAGAAATTTTAGGGGTAGATCAACGTATTCAAGGAATGTATCGATGTCGTATGTATATTTCATTACATCCTCATTAGAATATGTTTTAAAAACAACCTTTTCAATGAACAGATTATCACATAATTGTTGAATATGGCAATAATCTTTTCCTGGTGAAGCAGTCAATCCCAGAATTAAAGGATCTTGACAAGAATTGATATATTCAGGAGCAAGGTAATTATAAGCATAATTCCCTTTCGTTCGATGAGCTTCATCGAATATCAATAAGGATACATGTTCTAGACTATATCTTCCCCTCTCTACATCGTTTTTTATTACTTGTGGAGTGGAAATAATAATTTGTGAGTCTAAAAACAAATCAATTCTTCGTTCTGGGCTAATTTTACCGGTAAAAAAAACCACATCTTCTTCATTTACAGTTAAAAATCTTAAACAAGATTTAAAGTGTTGTGCTACTAATGGTCTAGTAGGAGCAAGAATAACAATACGTGCTTTAGGATACTTTTCTAGAGCTTTTCTTATCAATAATATAGCTATTATCGTTTTTCCTAATCCAGTAGGTAAAACTATTAATGAATTTCTATTGTAACATTGATTTACGATATTTTCTTGATATTGTCGATAGAGCAAACGGTTTTCTTTTAAAAATGAACCATTAAAATACTCTACCTTATCAGATGGCATATGTAAGATATTATTTTATGGTCAACCTTTTAAATTCTATAAGTCTTATGGATTATTAATATTTAAGCTACGATATTAAATCAAAATGTTTATTAGCAGGATTTTTTTCTTGATTTCTTCATTTATAACTTAAAACATCTATTCATTGTTGTAATGAAAATTTTCAATTTTAAGAAAGTAAAGTTATTTATAACATCAAGTTGAGAATTAAATAATATTATTTTTCTATTTTAAATAATATAGAAGTGTTTATTATAACTGAACAGAAAAGTATATTATTTGAGGAAAAAATACCAATGCGCTCCAAATTTGCATATGGAGGGGCAGTTTTCGCCAGTGGAATACTTTCAGGCTTAGGATTAGGACCAATCACATACTATTACAACATAACATTAGGATTAGATGGTTTTTTAGTAGGTTTAGCTTGGATGATATTTATGGTATGGAATTCAATAAACGATCCATTATTTGGATTCTTGGAAGACCGTACAAAATCAAAGAAATATGGGCGTAGAATCCCATATATTCGATTTGGCGCACCAGTTTATTCTATATTGTTTATGTTCTGTTGGTTCCCGCTCGTTGATATAAATAACGAATTAGCTCTGTTTTTCAACTTTTTAATTATTCTTTTTGCTTTTGATACAATTTTTACTATAATTGGTCTTATCACATATTCTTTACCAGCAGAAATGGCAATATCATCAAAGGCTCGAGCAGGAATCATGATATTCAGCTCAATTTTTAGCGGATTAGCGCTTCTAATCACTTTTTTACTACCTACTCTATTGTTAACAGGTGAATCTTCGCCACCTGTTGAAGTTTTCTTGACCACTATGGTAATTATCGGTATAATCTGTGGTATTATATTGTTTATAAGTAGTTATTTCCTAAAGGAAAATAAATACACTCAACTTGAAGAACCATTAGGATATTGGAAAAGCTTGATTGAGACTTTTAAAAATAAATCCTTTTTGATTTTTGAAGCTTCAAATTTCTGCTTCACAGTTGCTCAATACATTCTTACAACTTCCGTGTTCTATTATATAGGTTTTGTTTTAATGGCTGAAGGAATATTATCGATGCTACCATTACTTATCTTTTTTGTTGTAATCTTTGCGTTCACTGTTGTTTATAACAAAATTTTAGGAAAGCACGAGTTAAAAAAAGTGTATTTTTTAATGTTATTAATGACGGGATTAAGCTTTATTTTGTTCTTCTTTATAGGATGGAATTTTATTTCTGCAATAATCGGAATGATTCTTTTAGGAATTGGTTTTTCTGGATATTTTATGACCGGACAATTGGTGATAGCTGATGTTATTGACTACGATGAGATACGTACGAAAAAGCGTCGCGAAACGAGTTATTCTGGGGTTAACGCGTTATTAACTAAGCCTGCTGTATCAATCGCTCCTTGGCTTTTCTTGTCAATAATTGCATTGTTTGGATTTGATAATGAAGCTACAACTCAAACACCAACCGCCCAATTAGGAATAATGATAGGTTTTACAATTATACCCGCGATATTTATTCTACTCGCTGCTCTCTTTATAAAATTTTTCCCTTTAAGTGGTCCTAAATGGAAAGAACAGAAGTTGGAGATCCAAAGAATTCATGTCGAGAAAGAAAAAGCTTATTTAGAGCATCTTAAACAGGAAGGTAAGATTTAGAAAGAAATTATATCTCCTTTTTTGATTTTTTTTAATTATAACCTATAGAAAAGTTTTTTAACTTTCAAACCGAGGGAGCCATCGTTTTTCAGCCTTAAACATATCATCTACCATTTCTCTGACTTCTTTTGGAGAACACATGCTTGCAGTATTTGGATCAAGCAAAACGGCATGATAAATTTTTTCTCTGTCTAATTCAAGAGCTCCCTCAACAGCAGCTTTTTGAACCATGATGTTTGAATTACATAAAGCTTGACAAACTGTTGGCAATGTAAGACCTCCTTGGGGATGAATGCCACGATTATCAGCATACGCATGTACCTCAACACAGCAATTTTTTGGTAAATTTGTGATTAATCCTCCATCTTTATTAATGAGATTCCCATGGAATTTAAAGGGTTGATTGGTTTCCATTGCTCCTATGATGTGAGAGACAAATTCATCTGAAGGATTATCTTTTAATTTTAGCTTGCTTCTTTTTATTTTTTTCTCAATACTAGATTCTTGCATCCCTGCTTGAGCACTATCTAAGTCATAAGTGAATCCATGAGTCAACATACCATATTTTTCCCCTGGAGTTTTATACTTTTCTAATAATTCATCCCTTTTTCTATAATATGGTACGTATTCACTGAGATGCCGTGATTCTTCAGTCATAAAATAACCCGTTGCCTCCATCATATCCCAACGGACACGTTCATTTTTAATCATATCGGGATTTTCCCTATACTTTTTAAAAAGTAATGGATAAGCATTTTTCCATTCAGCATTAGGATCATTGATATCTTTATATAATATTTGGAGGAACCACGCCATGTGATTAATTCCATAACAAGTAAAGGTAAAATTTTCCGGTTTGACTCCAATCCACGTGCGTAAAATCATCGAAGTATGTTGTACTCCGTGACATAGCCCAACTGTGGAATCTGGCACGATTTCATTGCAAAACCAAGTATTCATCGCCATTGGATTGGCATAGTTTAATAAAGTTGGCTTTAAACCATCATTATTGCAATTATATCCAACTTCTTGCATTAAAGTAACTATCTCTTTTAACACAGAGGAAGCCCGAAGAAACCGAAATACTCCGCCAGGTCCAATAGTATCACCAACACACTGAGTTACCCCATATTTTAACGGAATGTCTAAATCAATTTTATATGCATTTAAACCTCCAACGTGAATTGAGCATATTACATATTTTGATTCTGTAATTGCTTTTTTTAAATCTGAAGTCTTTTCAAAATGAACGTGCTCCAATTCTTTTGGATACAATTCCTTATATTTTATCATCAGGCGATACATCAAATCCAAACGAACAGGATCAATATCTTCTAGACAAATAGTCATATCTTGCGTGAGAAAAGGATGTGTAATTATATCTGTAAGGACGTTTTGTCCAAATACAACACTCCCAGCTCCTATAAATGCAATTTTCAATAATTTCACCTTATATAACTTTATTTATAGATCAGTTAAATTATAAAAATAAATTAAGACCATTAATTATATTTTACCGGAAGGAAAAAATTTGATGACTTGATCTTCTTCAATACGTCGTATTTGATTGCTTTTCTCTAGCATTTTGAGAGTCAAGCATATCCATCCAAGAGCCATCTGTTTTAACATCTGATTTTCATTTTTATAAATAATTTGAACAATCTCAGAGGGGGAAATACCCATCTCTGAATGATTTTGAATAATTTTTAATACTTGCCTTGTTCTTTTCTCTCGATGGTTTAAGATCTCTTCAATTCTTTCTTTCGGATTTTCAATCAAATCACCATGAGCGGGTAGTATCACTTTGAGGTTTGGCAATGAATGAATCATCTCAAGAGAATTATTATATTCTTTAATATCACAATTAGGTGGTCCAAGCCAAGTAGTTATAGATTTTAAAATGTTATCTCCTGATAACAATATTCCTTGTTCTTTATTGTATAACGATATATGATCAATAGCATGGCCAGGGGTAGGGAATAAGTTCCATTGTTCACCATTAATTTCAATTATGGAATTTTCTTCAATAATCTCATCGGGATTGTTAATGTATGCAAGACCATAGATTCTTTTATAGAAGAAACGAGTGAATAGTATTTCAAGAAAATCCCTTAATTTCCTTTTTAATCCCTTTTTTAAGATTAAATAATCCTTATATGCATCAGCGTGGAAAGATTTCATAAAACTTTTCTTATCCTTAATAATTTCAGCCATCCTCTTCGTAAGAAGTATTTTCACGCCAGTTTTTTTTCTGATTTTCATTAGACCTGAAAAATGATCTGGATGGCAATGGCTAGGAATGATTCGAGTGATCGAAAATCCTTTATTTTTTAGAACATACTCGTTTTTTATTTGTTCTACTTCATCTAAAAATTGTCGAACTGCTCTTTTATTACCAAATCCAGCATCAAAAATTAGCCCATTATCGCCAGCAAGAATATAAATGTTTTCAGAGGGTTTTATGTTTCCAAATGACCCTTTTTCTCTTATGAGAAATATACCCGGATAGACTTCCTTCATAGGCGTTCATTGAATACTGTTGATTGTTAGATCTTAATTTCTAGTTTTTCCTGCTTTTTTTTCTCGATTCTATGTGCATTTTTTAAAATGAAATAGCTAATTAGCGTTCCTATCATGAAGGGAATTAAAATTTGAAGCCAAATGAGTTCAATTGGTAGAAGATACGTAGGGGGTTCGTGTTGGGGATTGGATGGGAGAGTTCTCAAATAATAAGAAAATGCTGAAGTAATCCACGTATATGCCCATGCAATAAACGTTGCTATTCCTAACCATTTTCCCTTCCTGTATACCGAAGGTTTCTTAAAATAGGAAATATAACTTTTCCATATAATTACTATCATCACAGCAAAACTAGGCCAAACATGGATACTAAAACTCGGATCAGCTCCTTCAAAGGGAGGAACATTAAAAAAAATGGCTCCTATAAATCCTGTAAGTCCCGCAAATAATCCAAGAAAGTACAGAGTGGTCGCAAAACTCCCAAAGGCACGATGAGAGCGAAATAAGATATCGTTTGTTTTAAGAATCGCTATTTTTTTATGATATATTGCACTGTACATGCCAGTAAATAACTGTACTGTTGCACATAAACATCCTAACATTGTAATTATGGTATTAAATTCTGCGACACTATAGGTTATTCCAGCCAAATTATTTCATCTTTTTGATTCGACATTTATTAATTTAATTTGATACTGCTTTAGATTAAAATTTATTCAAAACTCTAACAAGTTTTTATATTGAAATCAATTCCAATTGGTTCTTCAATGGTATTTATATGTAAAAATCGAATACTTAAAACTGTTTAATATGGTAAATCCAAAGAATGTGAATGTATTGAAAATTTTTATCTAAAGAAAACTAAAAAAGTATAATTAATTGAGCCACGGGAATAAGATCTGGTCGATACGGAGGGTTCCCATAATGGATATAATCCATCCAATTAATATTGAGATAGAGAAAAGATACCAAGCTACTTTAGAAATCCTCTGATGCAGATAATTTGCCCTTTTTCTATTTACAAAGCCATAAATTCCTCCTATTACCAGAACTGAAATCGTAATCAATCCAAATATCCCGTGTATCGAATAAAAGACTCCTCCTTTAGTAATTATCGTGAAATAGACCCAATATATGAAAGAAATTAGTGAAAATGAGATAAATAAGAGAGAGAAAGTTAAATGAAAACGACTGTTCATAAATTCAGGAAATTTTTTATAGCGATCGGATTGCGGGATGGATTTATAACCAGAAATGAGTGCTAATCCCCCAAAAATAAATGCGATGCAAAATAAGTAAGCATGCGTGATCCAGGATGTAAAGTTTGTTCGCATCGCATTATCACTCCAACCTCTTGATTCCCAGAAACCAATGTAATCATAGTTTACAGCCTCAATTTTAACAATCCACTTGATCCATTTATAACCATAATGATCAGGGCATACTAAACGTATAGGATAGCCATGAGCAGGTGGTAATTCCACGCCGTTCATTTTAAATGCCAAAAGAATGTTTTCTGCTGAGGCTTCAATAACATTTAACGAATCTGAATAATTGTCAGCTGCGTAAAATATTAGATCCTGAGCAGTTACCTGTAATCCAGCTAACGTTAAAATATCAACAAGAGGGATTCCTTCCCATTCTGCCGTCCCAAAAGGCCCATCAACACATTCTAACGTCGCGATTATCTTTACAGAATCCATTTGTGTTAAATTTTCATAATTAAATATTAATTCATTATCAACAGCTCCAGTAATATTAAGGGTCCATTCGTCTTTTTGGATCTCTGGAATTTCTCCTATTTCTAGCTCGAAAAAAAGGTTATTGGGTGTGATAATAGTCCGTGAAAAATGATTTATTCCCACCGAAATTAAAGGGATTGTTAGTAGGAAAATTGTACCAACAAAATATAAGATAGATTTCTTCATAATCACGTATTAAGATATAACTTGATTGTTCATTTATAGCAGAAGAAGAAAAGAATGAATTTAAAGATCCTTGTTATTAATAAAAGGTTATCAATCATCAAGAAAAATAGCTATAAGATTTTTTCAATCAATTAACAATATAAAAAATAGATAAAAAAAAAGAATTAAAATTCTCCCATTCGACTATTTAAAGTATTTAATCGCTAAGAGGATATCGTCTTTTGTTATTTTCTTCCTTTTTGCGTGTTTGGTTAGTCCTAATGCGGTTTTGGTGATTTTTTCAGCAGATTGACTCATCCAATCAACTAATTCATCAACTGCATCTCGAGCTACGATTACTGCACCATTGTGTTTCATTAACCGTCTAATAGGGCTCCAACTTATATATTCTGCCATTTTTTTTTCTCCACAATTTTAATTTTTAATAATTTTGTTGTTATATAAGCAATGATTAAACACATATTTAAAGATTTTGGTAATTTCAGAAAATTTGGGAGGAAAAAAGTGAAAAGAATTTACGACAAAATTCCAATCCATATAATGGATCAATTTGGTGTAAGTTAGCGATTTTTAACGGAAATCTATATCTTATTAAGATTTGATTCTAAAGTAATGATATATTGGAGGAAATTATCTTAAAATTTGAATTATGCTAAAAATTATAGAGATGGGAAATTTTTAATCAAATTTTGAAGTGTTAAAATTAGAAATTTCGTACCAAGTAAACTAAAAAAATTCTAGCTAAAACTCTTATTTTTAAATCTTTTAGAAAGAAAGGATGGAATTAGGTGATTGATTTCATATCTCTGAGACTGAAGCACGTTTCGTTTTTCTGGATCTTAAACTTAAAACAACAAACAAACCCATATGAAGAATTACACCAAATAGAATTCCAAAGAATAGCTCAATACTGCTTGCCATTGCAGTCCATCCCAAACCAATTAACACATATAATCCCAGTGGGATATTTATTACCACACTGGCGATCAATCCCGGATTATATCGTTTGAATCGAATACTTGCAATAACATGAACAAACCCGTTAAATGCAACAAGAGTCATCAGCATCAACGGAAATATAATTGAGATATTACCTAAAATAATCAGAATTGGTGTAAGGATCCAGATAAACCCTATGTTTATGACCAAAACCATTTTATCGGTCAAAATTTCTCTAGTGTTTTCTTCTCGACTCAAGATCTTGTTCATTTCCGCTTTGAATCCGCCAGGATACACATATTCCTCGAATTGGTGGATCATGTATAGGGGTAAACTTAACCAATAAAGCCATTCGAAACTTCCAATAGGTGCTTTTGAATTTAAGAAAAGCAAGAGGAGGATAAAAATAGCTGCAATAAGCCCCACTTTAGCCCAATACTCATATAAAAATTTTCGTTCACTCATAATAATTTGCTTATTCTACATCATTTATAAGTTTAATAGATGGTTGATTCAAATCCTATATTATAATTATCAAAATGGTGTTTTAGAATAAAGATATTAAACCGAAATTTAGTTCCATACAATTTGGGAGTGATTACATTTCAAACAAGTAGTAGTATCTCCTTTGTTTGGCATGTTAGATAATGGTGTTCCACAATATTTACATTCGAGATCATGCATTTGGTCGATTGATTCAATTCTTCCTTCAATTATCAATTGTGCTCCAAATTGACTTTCAATCTTAAAGAGAAGAGAGATGAGGAGATGTGGGTTTTTAGCTACTGCGATCCATTCTACTTTGTTTTGGACGATTTGCCCAATTATTAATACTTCATCGTTTGAAACTAAATCAATGCCAAAATACCAAGCAATTCGATTTTTTTCATTTTTCGTAATTAGTTGAAAGTCTTGATCTTGGATGGCTTGACATAAGTGGGTGAAGTAGAATTCGGGATCAAATTGAAGATCTACCCCAAGCCCAATACTTTTAATAGCTCTTGAATTATTGGTAGATTTGGAGAAAGGAGCGATATAGGAACTTGGTACGATTCTTCTCTCTATGGAAAAGGGACTAAACATAATTAGAATTGGTTTTGAATCTAAAGCACGAACAAAATCTTTATTATTTACGAAAGTTACATAAGATCTAATTTCTCCCTCACCCTCAAGATCTAGTGGAGATAAAAATATATTTATTTGATGATAAGATTCTGGAGCTATTTCTTTAAATTGAATCCTTACCTGTTTATCTTCATCTTCTCCTAAGGTGAGGGAATCTAATAGCATGTTAGGTGGATCACTCCGAATAAGTTCTAAAAATTCTGGAAATCTGATTTTAATTTTGACTTCTTTTATTGGTGCTTTACTTTGATTAGCGATTAATGAGGAATAACGATACATGCTTCCAAATGGTTTTAATTCATGTATAAGTTTGATTTTATCTTCTTGATCTATTTGTTCAAGGGAGATGACTTCTTTATGCAAACCTTTTGGGAGTTGCTCATTCCGAAATACTACAAGATCACTGATTTTTTTATCCTCATCAATGTTTCTCTTGCCGCTCATATAATTTCTCGCCATTCACGCAAATATTCGATTTTTATCGATATAATATTGATATGAATGTTTTGATTTTTAATTTTTTATTTTATATCATATTTTTCTATAAATGATCACTAATAATATGTGATGGAAATACAAATTTTGAAAGATTTGGATGCACTGTTTGAAAGTGATACCATAAAACCAACTTTTGAGTATGCTCACATCTTACTATCTTTAATAATATTTGAAGATCATCCACTTGGAATTGGTAGATATCGTTTAAAAGAAGAATTACTCATAGGTATGGGAACAGCAAGATCATTAATCTCTCGATTGAAGGATAAAGTTGATTTCATTAAAGTTTCAGAGGGAAAAGACCAAAATAATCGACCTAAAAATCGATTAGGACATATTCTAACAGAAAAGGGATTGAAATATCTTGAAAGGTTTAAGAGGAAAGTACCCCTATTAAAGAGGGGTGATTTAAACATATTGAAAGAAATTATTATCGGAGCTGAGAGGAATTACCCTTTCATTTGTGTTGTTAAACAAGGAGAATCTAAAATTAAGTATGGCATGGAACAACGTGATGCTGCAATCAAGGTTAATGGTTCAGGAGCTACTTGTCTTGTCTATAATGGTAACCATTTTGTATTTCCTGTGTCTACAAGTATTGAAAATCAAGGTTTAAAGGAGAAAGCAAATAAAAAGATAGAAGAATATTTTAAAAATCTAATTTTTACAGCAAACACCACTTTAGAAAAAGGAGACGTGTTTATTATCGGATTAGGAGACGAACCTAAAATAGCGAGATTAGCTTCTTTAAATGCTGCACTTACATTAATTCAATGATAGAAAGAGTCAAAAATATGAAGATACAAAATGACATAAAGTTGTTAGTAAATCCAGAGATCCTTGCAAAACTTGAAGTGTGCGTAGAGAATGCTTTCCCAAATGAGGCGTGTGGTTTAATTTTTGGAGATATTTTAGAAGTACTAAATGAACAACAAGGAGACGATTATTATTACCATTATGTTTGCAGAAAGTTTCGTTGTATAACTCCGGATGAGAGTTCTTCAGTATCTTTTTTAATCGCAAATGAGGAGCTTTTAAATGATATAATTTTAAATGAGACCCAAGTGAACTCTAATAATAAAGAAATGAGATTAATCGGGATTTTCCATTCTCATCCAAAAGGAACAAGTCCTAGCTTTACTGATATAGACCAAATGAAATATCTGGATTATTTCAGTTCAATTTCACATATTTATGGAAATAAAGCATTTAAAAACTTAATTTGGGTTATCATGGATGCTGTTAATCATAATATGAAAGGGTATATCTATTTTGAGAGGGAGCTCCAACAAATAAATATTTTAACAAGAAAAAATTAGGATAAATTTTATTGAACTTGCGTATAACCGTTTTTATCAATCGTGCAGATTTGAATTTTATGCCCTGATGCAGCGTCTCTTTCTTTTGAACTTGAGATCGCTGTTTTAATCAAGTCAATTCCTTGGGCTTTTGTAAGATCAACTTTCCAATCGGCTTCCAAAACTCCAAGAGAAAAAGGGGAGCCACTTCCAAATGATATGAATTTGTCCTCCTCATAAAAAGTACCGAGTAAATCGATCCCAAATAGTTCACCTTTATTCTTCTTCAAAGAAAAACCCCCAACTATCATCATCGCAAGGTAATATGAACGGCCACTAAACAATATATTTCGGGTCACGTTAGCAATATATCTGGGTTCAGGGACAGTTTCTTCTTCAACTTGTTTAAGCATGGAAAAAGATTTTAATTGATTAACAATATATTGGCAGTCTGCAACTCCTCCTGAAATCGTAGCACACGTAAAATCATTTATTTGAAATAGTTTTTGAGCCATTTTAGAAGCTACTGTATACCCCGCTGTGGCTTGGCTTTCTGTTCCTACAACAACAGCATCTTTAACTATAATTCCAACAGTAGTCGTACTGGTTTTAATTACATTTTGTACGGTTTCTTCATCAACATTCAGATTCTTTGAAATTTTCTCAATCATTCTTCTAAACAGACCTTTATCATGTAAAAAGATATCAATTATTAAGATAATAAATTAAGTTCTCTATATTTATTTTTCTTTTAAAAATTATAAATAAAAAGCTGTTTCATTAAACAGCAAAATTTTAAAGAAATCACATATTATCATTTGTATATTACTAAAACACATAAGTGTCACTCATCATGGCCAGATCACAAGCTCGCTCACGAAGAAAATTTACCGGAAGAAAATATAAGCGGTTTCATAAAAAAAGGAAAAGAGAACTCGAACGACCTTCGATTGAAACTGAAATTGGACAAGAAAAAAAGAAAAAACAAAGAACTATGGGAGGAAATCATAAACTCAAGTTATTCTCAACCTCTTATATCAATGTCACGGATTTAAAGTCTAATAAAACCTCAAAAGTCAAGATTTTGAGATTTGATACCAATGAATCTTCGAAAGATTTAAATCGGCGCCATATTATTACCAAAGGAGCAATAGTGGATACGGAGATCGGCAAAGCTAAGGTAACCAGTAGACCAGGACAACACGGCGTGATGAATGGAGTATTAATTCAATAAATCATCTCATTATTTCTCAATTTGTCCTTGTTTCTAATTATTACTATTTAATCTAAATCTTTGATCGATAGTAGATCATCCCATCTAACATGTTTTCAATAGGATACTCTTTTAAATTTTGGATCGAAAGCCACCATAGGTCATTTTCCCATTCAATTTTATCACTGTATATCATTCTTTTAGAATCAAATCTTATGGAATCATCCATTACTACTGATAATAAGAAAGTAACGGATATATCATTCCAACCTGTCAAAACTGCCACAAGATTTTGATCTTTTTGATAATTCAACAATGCTTCTTCATATACTTCTCTCATTAATGAAACTTTGGGAGACGTGGTTAAATCCTTTTTTTCTAGCATTCCTCCTGGAATTGTTAATGCCCCGGGATAATATTCTTGAGTTAAAGCTCTTTCTCCTACTAAAATGTAATCTTTATTTGGAGAAAAAATTAAACATTGAATACCTAACATCCCAATACCTCTATCAACGGGTATTTTATTTCGTGCCATGAATATAACTGTTGAAAATTTTATCGTTCCCACGTGCAATATCAATCTCCCATTCTCAAACTTAAAATCGTGGAGATAAATTAAAGTTCCATCATAATCAGTTGGATATTTCTTGGTATGAGTCTCCCAATATTCTATTCTCTTCACATCTAAATCTGATTTAAGTTTATATTCTGGATAATTTGTTAGTCCCCAAGAAATTAAATTAAGGTCAAGAAACCCTTCCCAAATAATTTTAATTTCTCTCATTTTCAATTATGTAAATATATTTATTTGATTCATGGGAGATAACAATGAAAATATTAGGATCATTCTTGAATTTTTATATTTTTAACATTAGCTTTTTTTCCATCGATTATTTCTGTATTTTTGCTTTCACAATGCTTACATTGAAATAATTGGAGCCCCGTCAGATATGACTCCTCACTAAGAGAAACAGTGGAAGTTTTTCCGCATTCCCTGCATTTTATGTGTCCAGGGATAACTTCAATAACTAATTCTGCACCTTCCGCTATCGACCCCGTGGTTGCCATTTTAAAAGATTGTTTCAATAGTTCAGGAACGATCAACGTTAATTCCCCAATTTCAAGGTAAACTTCGGTGATTTTATTCGAATTATATTTCAATGCTGTAGCTTCAGCGACTTTAAAGATTTGATAGGCAAATGAGAATTCATGCATAATTAAAAATTATTTTTTTGATTGGATTTTTTTTAGTTCTTTTGAGATTTCTATCAATACATTAGATTTCTTTTTCCCTTTCGTATCTACTAAAATTCTTCCAGGATCATCCCACCATGTCTTAGGATACTTATAATTAGTTTCTAATTGAGTATTATATCCTAATTTACGTGCAGATGCATGTAAATCTTTTACATTTACACGATCAACTGCATATTTTATAGGTACGCGTCTTCCTTGAGCTCGCGTTCTTTTGATATCAAAATATTGTGGCCAAAAGATAATAAAAGGTTTTCGAGCACGCATAAATTTTATCCTATATTTCTTAAATTTATTAAGAATAAAAACCCTTGAACTAATTTAAAAATTATTAGAATGAGTAATAAGATAATTAAAAATAAATACAATTTAGAATTTCATAAGATACCACTGTTATAATGCAAGATAAATTCGTTTAAAATGAATTTCTTGAACCCATTCTTCATTATCTACTGGGAGGGTGGTCTAGCTTGGTATGATACAATTACTCAAGTATCTTGAGCTATGTTGAATTGGCTGGGGGCCAAGTGGCCGGGGGTTCGAATCCCTCCCCTCCCATCTTATCATATCTAATGTTTTAATTTAAAAATTCCATATTTAGAGGATTTAGAAGTAATTTGAGCCAATATGAATTTGGACTATATAAAAATTGTAAATAAAGTAGGAATTTTATGGAATTAGTGTCAAATCGTCAGTATCGTCTTTATCTTCGGTAAATACATCGACAATGCCTTCCAATTCCTCATTTGCCAAGATATCTTCATCTTCTAATATCTTTAGAAATTTCTTGTCAAATGTGAGCTTACAACTTGAACAAAAAACATTTGTTTTATGCACTTTCACTTCGAAAGACTGGCAGCGAGGGCAGTGATAATATGTGGGCACCATATAATTATCTCTTTTTTAAGCTTGTTTGGTTAATAATAATATCTAAAGATGCCTATAAGTAATTTCAATCATCAAATTTTTATCAGACTCTTAAACTCATCTTAAACTTTATCTTCAACACAAATATGTATCAGGAATTAACTATTTAAACCCATTTTGTTTGATTTACATTTAAAAAAAAATAAAATGGAATTTTATATTATATTTTAATTTAAAATTCCTTACATCTCCTCATATTTAATGAAAAATTTCATTTACATTCTAATTTCCATAAGATTAAAAAGTACTTAGAAAAAGTTTTTTATTTTAAAGTGAATTATCATATTCAAAATTTTAATACTAAAAAGGTTAAACAATGCTATTTTTACATAATCCTCAAGCAACACAAGATGCGTTGAATATATTAAGAAGTGGAGATTTCTTTGACTTAAGCGTTATTTTCATGCTTGTAGTTGTACTTTATATTTATTTCAATGAAATTAATAAGAAAAATTGGGGAGCGGTTGCTGCAGGTTTGTCGTTATATACAATTCATTGGTTTGTTGAAATAATCAATAGTTTAGTTCAAACTTTTTCGGGTCATGCACTGTGGACTGTTCCTGCAGGAACATCCTATTTAATTTTGATTGGATTAGGTATAGAATTAAATTTAATGTTTGCTATCGCTGGAATCGTTCAAAGTAAATTATTACCAGAAGATCCCAAAGAAATAATGTTTTCAATTGGGAGAATTGCTATTCCTAAGCCGCTTGCTATTGCGATTGGAAATGCGTTATTAGCATCGATAATAGAAATATTTCTCACATTTACCCGATCATTTGTGTGGGTATGGGAATGGTGGAATGCAATTACCGTATTTATCTTTGTATATATTCCCTTCTTTGTAGTTTCTGCTTACTCTTTTTATTGGGAACCTAAAAAACAGAAGTCATTCATAATTACTATGGCAATCATTGATCTAGCATTAGTAATTATCTTTGGAAGCTTAAATATGATTTAAATTGCATTATATTTTCTTTTTCTTTTTAAACAGCGAAAATTATATGGTTTTTGGTATAAATATTTATATATGAATGACCTATTTTAATATGATATTTACCAAGAAAGGAGATTGATCCGAATTGAGCGAAACGGAAGCAGCAGATAAAGGCATGCGTGTATTAGCAGTTGTTGGTGGTTTTGTGGCGATTATAGAAGCAGTATTGCAATTTATGAACCAAGGTTTAATGCCTTATGGGTTTGGTATTATGGGAGCAATATTTTCTGTAATATTTGCAATTATAGCTATTGCGTTAGGAATTAAGCCAATAAGTTCTACCCCTTTCATTTTAGCAATAGTAGGTATCCTTTTAATAGTATTTGCGAGCTTGATTGGAGGAATAATAGTACTTCTAGCCACATTTATAGGATTTATCAGTTAAATTAATGTATTCTTTTTTTTATTTTCTCTTGTGGAACTGATTGAATTAGATATCAAAATAACGAGTGTGCAATTTTAATCGCCCCTATAATCTCAGATTCATTACCGGTTCTTGAAGTATCAATTATAATCTTTTCTAAACCTAAATATACAGCACCATAGGCTTTACCTCCTCCCAGATGTACTAATGTTCGATAAATTAGATTTCCTGAGATCCCATCTGGAGCAAAAATCAGATTTGATTGGTTCGCGATCGCTTTTTCGATTAGAATCTCATCATTAAAAATTTGAAGAGAGGAGTCTTTATTTTTAAAAAGTGATACTATTTTTTCGGTAGTTTCAAGAGATTTATCAACAATATTGTCGCGCCCCTTATCATCCTTTCTCCCTCCACTTAAGATGCTTATTTTTGGCTGTATTCCAACAAAATGGAAAAATTCTAACGCACTTTCAATGAAATCAATCTTACTTTGGTAGCTTCTATATTCATCGATTCCTACAGGAGCAAAGAAAAATTGATATCCCTTAAAAGTTTCTAGTAAGGCTAAACGATTCATTTTTGTTATTTGAAAAAGATTTTTGATATTTTCAAGAAATTTATTTGAACTTAAGCTGCCCCGTATAGCAGCATCAATCAATTCATCTTTCAAATATCTCAGAATTTCATTTTCTGGTATTTCACTCTTTATAAAATGAAGTTTAGTTTTAATTTCATTCAATTCACCACTTTGAGCTATATCATTAAAACATTGTTCTCTAATAAACATATATATAATACTATCATATTCATTTTGAAAATTTTTAATCGCAGATAAAATTTTGAGGTTTTGAACTTTAGATTTTCCTAATCCAATCCCAATTTTTGTTTTCCTATTTTTTAGCTTCGAGTTAAAGTATTCCATAATAATGCACTATTTTGGAAGTTTAGAACCCCACGTTAAAAAGAATAAATACAAGTAAAATAGTTAGAGCGTCATATAAACCATGCGTTATCATTACAGCAATTAAGTTTTCTTTTCTCCACAGATAGAGAATTCCCAGTAATAATGATATCGCAATATAAGGAACGAAGGAAATAAAAAATGCAACGACAAATGTTATAGAAAATATGGGGTAAACCAAGAAAATTGTTATTAAATGGATAAAGGTAAAAATTATTGCCGTAATAAATATTCCCCATTTTACACCTAAACGCCTAACTAATCCTTTTTGCATGAAACCTCTAAATAAAATTTCTTCAGTTGTACCAACTATCAATACCATAGTAATCATTAATAATACTAAACTAAGTAAATCAGAACTGAGAAAATAAACATCAATTCCAGAACCCGCACTTGAAATGTTTCTAACAATTTCTACGCCATAAATCAATTCAAGAAGAATTTCCATAAAAGCTGAAACTACGAAAACTAAAAAAATTCCAAAAATTGAAAATAATATCCCAATTATAATTTCTTTCCAAATCGTAACCCCTTTAGTTGTAAAACCTAATAATGCGAATCTATTTTTTGTTGATGGATTTCTCAAATACTTTTTGACGATTATGAATGGAAGTAAAATTAAAATTAACTCTGCGAATGAAGTTACAATTAGAAAGTATGGGTTCGTCGAGATATTCAAAAATTCTTCTAGTGATGAAGAAAATAATAGATAAAAAATCATTATTATTACAGCAAAGAAATTCATTATGAGAAAACTCGCGATGGGTACGCCTATGGAAACGAAAGTAGTCCAAAGTTTTCTATTTTTAGTGTTTAAAATATCCTCATCTGATATTTTATCAATGTCATTCACCCGTATCTGATCTGGGTATAGGTATGGTTTTTCTTGAAGTTTTTTATCTAAAAAATTTGGTGGTAATTTTTTATTTTCTTTTAAAAATACTAGATCTAAGCCACAAGATGTACAATACCTTAATTCCTTTAAAACTGGAAGTTTTTCTCCACAAAAAGGGCAAAAATCCCATTCTAATTTGATATTCTTTGGATCAATATTTTCATCGCTCATTGATAATCTTACTGAAAAAATATATTTTTATTATGCTTGTAAAGATAACGAGATTTTTAGTATTTTCGCATAATAAGTCAATGTGTAAAATAGCAATATAGGGACTTTTTATCTCTCCTCACTGGATTTACAAATCCATATCGTTCGAATTGTATGGTTTTATCTAACTCAATATCTTTCAAGTTAATTTCTCCGACCCCTTTCGATATCGATCCATCAGGTTTTAAGATTGTAATTTTTATATTCTTTTCAATTGGTACCCATTGAATAATCGAAAAATCCCTGTTTAATTCTGCACTATGATATTTAGCAATTATTTTACTTTCAGTCTTAAGTATTTTTTGAATCTTGATATTCATCAGGTCTTTTAGACGTACTATTTGGTTAATTTCCAATCGATCTTTGTCAGATTTGGATATATATATATTTAAAATGCTATTTTTAACGTCTAATATTATAATGCGCTTTCCTTTCTCTGGTTTTGAAGGTAGAAGCAAAGGTTCAGCCACATATTGCTTTTTTGGAACCTCATTTATTTCTACTTGTATTGGATCTTCGACATAAAAATATCGATTAGATTGTTCATCAATAATATTTTTATTATTAGCATATAACCAGTTAACCGAAAAGTTTATTGCATTAATAGATAGACCTAAATCTAATAGAGATTCTCTTAAAGCTTGTGGTTTAATTCCTCTCATCTTTAACGATTGAAGACTCCACGTACGAGGATCATCCCATCCCCTATATATTCCATGAACAATATTGTTTCGAGCTTTAGTTTTACTTAATAGATTTTCATCGTTATTGCTCAAACCCGAAAAGTTCAAGCGTCCGTAATGTAAAAATTCTGCTGCTGGCCATTTGAAATGTTCCCAAATAAAATTTTCAATAAAATCCTCCTTGACTAAATCCGCTCCCCTTAGAATATGTGTAACTCCTATAAGATGATCATCGATAGCCCATGAAAATTCTAACATCGGCCATACCCTATACTTAGTTCCAACTCTTGGGTGTTCTGCCTCAGAAATTCTCATTATAATTTGATCACGTAAGGCAGGATCTTTTTGATTCATTCCCGTTTTTAATCTTACTACTGCCGTAGTTTCAGGGTACTTCCCTTGGAGCATATTGTTCCATTCTATTAGATTAGTTTCAATTTTATTATTTCTATGAGGACAATCTTTTTGAGTCAGTTTATAATTATCTTTGAATTCTTTCGCGTCACAAAAACAAACATAAGCAATCCCATCTTCAATGAGTTTTTTACAATACTCATAGAAAATTTCTAACCTGTCGCTTTTATAAAAAATCTTTGAGTAGTTCACGTCCAACCATTTCAATCCCTCTTCAATAAGATCATAAGATTCGGGAAGCACATATTTAGCTCTGGGACTAGATCTCTGAGATTTGGAGCTTCCAATTGTATCATCAAAAAATAATATCAATTCTCCCTTATAACGCTTTACGTATTCATCATTTAAGATAACCATTCTAGCATTTCCTATATGTAAAGCTCCACTGGGATATGGTGCTAATCTCATAATGACTTTTTTATTTTTTTCAATATTAGGTAATTCTGGTAAAACTTTCTTATCTCTTATAGATTCTTTCTTATTTAGTGCGTCTGGATCAAGTTCTAATAGCTTTTCTCTTTGTTCATCAATACTCAATTGCTCTGTTGCTTCTATAACTTCCTCTAATAATGGAGTTATGAATGATGCTTGTGATCTTAGATCTTTTTGTTCTTGCATTATTTTACCCATTATTGCTTTTTTATTTGGTGTTCCTCCAAATTTTACAGCATTATTTAAAGTAAATTTCCAAATGAGTTGTTTTAGTTTATCTTCATCCATGACGTAAAACCACAGTTTGAATTTAATAAGTAAATTTATTAATTAAATTCTCTAATTTCCCATATTAGTAATATCTTTCTAATGCAATTCATTATGACTCCTAATTATTATCGTGGTTACATATTAATAAGATTAAAAGTAATCGGAACTGAATGGGAAGTTGTAAAAAGATTAATGAATTTATCCTCTTCAGAACCAGATGATGATTGGAAGGTTGGTTACGTAACCCCTGTATATGGGGGATGGGATTTAGTAGCCGAGTGTAAATTTCGAAAGTTACCTGAATTAGATAAAATTGTTGGATATCTTAGTACAGAAGAAGAATTAAGTTCTTGGATTGAAGAAACAACGACTTTAGTATCGAGTAAACCAGATGGTGTATCTCAATAAAGATTAGTACATATCTTTTTAAAAAGTAATTAAATCTGAAAGTTCTATTGAATTTTAATATTTAACAGGTCGCAGATTTCTTTAACGCTGATAAAAGATAGATCTTGAATTATCATATCAGCAGTGCGGAGTTCAACAATATCATGAGTTGTAGTTAAGGCAATACATTTCATATTTGCTCGTTTTGCTGCTTCTATGCCTACAGGTGCATCTTCAATTACTAAACAATTTTGTGGTTTTAAATTAATCTTTTGAGCAGCTATTAGAAACACGTCTGGAGAAGGTTTTCCGCTTTGAACCTCTGCAGCAGTTATTATGGCGTTAAAAAAAGATTCAATTTTAAGAGAAGTTAGAAGTAATTCTACGTTTTCTGGAGGACCACTTGATCCTATTGCTAATTTGAAATTTTTTGATTTTAGTTCTTCTAATAATTCTATAACACCAGGGAGCGGTTCGATATTATCTTTAACCATCTCTCTGTAATATTTTTCCTTTAATTGAGCCCATTTTTCAACAAGATTCTGATCCACATTTCTACCGACTAATTTTCGTGCTATAGGTACGCTTTGTTGTCCAAAAGTAGCTTCAAAAAAACTTTTTTTGAAGGTCATTCCGATTTCATTTGCCATCTTTACCCAACTTTCATAATGGATTGGCCCCGTATCTGCTAATACTCCATCCATATCAAAGATTACGCCATAGTTGTTAGACATAGTTTTAAGGTTAAAAGATAATTAGATAATTATTATAGAGATGTTTAATTTTTAAGGATTATAAAAACATCATAAAGGACCTGGTAGTCTAGCTAATTCTTAGAATTTTTCTCTGGATCTAGAATGGATAGGGCGCTGGCTTGCGGAGCCAGATATCGAGGGTTCAAACCTTATTCCGTTTGGTAATGAGGGAACAATTCCCCCCCAGGTCATTTTTTCCATCATTCTATTCTATCAAACCAATGATTTCTGAGATGTCATTTATTTTTATATATTCTGGTCCAATTATTTCTTTCTCATAAGGAAATTCGTATAGTCTTTTACAGAGGATTGTTTGAAGTCCTGCTCGATAACCTCCCATTATATCAGCATACTCATCCCCACAAATCATACAATCGGGGACTTCTAAACCCATTTTTTTTAATGTATAATAAAAAATTTCAGGATCTGGTTTTCTCTTTCCAAATTCAGCAGAAGTAACCACCACATGAAAAAATTTTCTTAAATCATATTTTACTAACAATTTCTCTATAGTTTTATGGTGTGGATGGTTAGAAAGCACTGCTAATTTTATTTCTTTATTTTCCTTTAATTTCGCTAACGTCTCAGCAGTTTTTTCAAGCGGGTACCATTCTTCTTCTTCACAGGAATGATAAATATCTGCAAGTTCTTCATACAATTTTGGATCAAGATCTTTTACATTAAGCATTTCGAGAGTTTCTCTAAAAATTTCTGTAGTTCGATGTTCTATTTTTGACTTCATACTCTCTTTAAAGTATTTTGCTCGCTTTCTATTAAACAGCTTAATAAGAAATGCTCCATCTTGTTCATTTTTAATGATATTAGATAACTTCAATTTATTTACTGATTTCACCAATCCGGCTTTATAACAATTAAGATATTTTTCAACAGATGCATCTTTGAATTCAAATAAAGTGAACCCAAAATCAAAGATTAGCCCTTTAATTTTCAAATTTTAATTTAACTTAGAGTAACAATGATTATTTAATAGAATTATAGTTATATTTGAATACTTCAAATTTTAATTTATCTCAGAATAAGTATAATTATTAATGAAGTAACAAGAATAAAATATTTATCGCGAATCCTACATATAATAGAATCATGGCCCTTAATAAATGGCTCTCAGATCCAGAAATAGAAGAGAGAAGAAAAAAGAAGGAAGAGATTTACAATTCGTTACCAGACCAAGAAATTCAAGAATTAAAAAAAGAATCGATTCGGAAAATTGTAAAGGATGAGAAGGAAGAAGGGTCAACTGAAGGTTTTTCGGATAATATCTTAAATGATGTCATTGAATTTAAGAACTGGGTTGATTCACGAACATATTTAAAAGGGGATTTAGAAAAGATTGAGACTTGGATTAAAATTTTATATAAAAAAATGGTTTCAACTAATAAATTATTAAATAAAGATAATTTTGATCGGGATCTCGGTGAGGATTTCAGAAAGATACCAGTCGATTTTTTAGATGAACAAACTAGATTTGCTGTAATAAAGAAGTTACGAAATACAAAAAGAACAAATTCTGATAATTATTTCTTGCGAAAGTTAAAAATGATTGTAGAAATGAAATTAATTGAGGCAAAATATTACAAGATTTTGAAGAATATATTAGATTAACTAAAGTAATCAATTACCAAAACATTTTTTATTATATTTGTATTAATGTAAAGTACCATCGATAAAACCATTTATAAATTTACGTTAATCATGCGTATTATATGTCCTTTAGCAGGAGTAGGAAAAGGGTTACAACCGTTTACATACTCCAAACCAAAAGCTTTTTTAAAAGTGGCAGGTAAACGATTAATTGATTTGAATCTAATAAAACTCATGAAGAGTTTCCCAAAAGGGACTAAAATTTGTTTTATTGTAGGATATAAAAAAAGGCAAATTAAAGAATACCTAAATCAGAAATATTCAGAGTATTTTGAGATAGATTTCATTGAACAAACACCTTTAGGTTATACCGCCGAAGAACCCTTTTTTCCGGGTCTTGGTGATGCTATTTTATACGCTAAAGAATTCGCTTTTAATGATGATGCTTTTATTTTTTTAAGTGATAGAGTACCATTGGAAGATTATTCTTCAATATTAATAAATTTCCATCAATGTGATTGTGATGGAATAGTGAATGTGAAAAAAGTAGAGGAACCACAGCATTATGGTGTTGTTAAACTCGATAATGATGGTTTTTTAACTCAAATTGTTGAAAAACCAGCAATTCCTGAATCAAATGTTGCAGTATCAGGAGTTTACATCATTGCTAAATCGATAATTAATCGATTATTCGAGCTCTTAGACAATCAAAGAAAGAAGACTCTTTTGAATGGAGAAGTATATCAATTTACACCAATCCTTGACAAATTAATCCAAGAAGGAGCGAGAATTAAATCAAATGAAATGATAGAAGAAGTTTTGGATTTTGGGAGACCTGAAAGCCTCTTAAAAGGAAATCGATTTCTTTTATCAGAGATAAAAAATCAAGATCCAATATATGAAGATCTAACTAGGAATGGCATGATTATTGATACCAAAATCATCCCTCCGGTATATATTGGAAAGAATGTAAAAATAATTGATTCTGTAATTGGACCAAATGTATCAATGGGGGACGATCTCAACCTTGAAAAATGCATCCTTTCAGAATCTGTACTAGGAGATGGAGTACGATTAAAAAGGATAATATCTTCAGAAAGCATAATAGGAGACTATTCCATACTAGAAGATCTAATCAAAAATGGAATAACTATAGGAGATGCTTCATTCATTACAACAAGTAATACTAAATAAAAAAAAATGAAGATATTATATGTTTGGTTTTTTATCTTGCCAAGGAGCGAGTTCTTCAAAAGCTTTTGACACCTGAAGGACTGTTTTTTCGTCATAACGCTTACCAACAATTTGCATTCCAATTGGTAAACCAGATCTTGTCCAACCACATGGAATTGACGCAGCTGGCAACCCAGTCATATTAAAAGGATATGTATATGTGATCCAATCCATAGTACTTAATGTCTTTTTACCGATTGTAGGAAATGTCGTTCCAGAATCTAGCCAACCGGGTTTAAAGGCAGGGCAAGGAGTCGTTGGTGTAATCAGTATATCATAATCCTTAAAATATTGATACATGACTTCATAGACTTGTTTCCTTTGTTCTCTAGCTTTCCCAATATTCATCGAATTAGTGTCTAATCCTAATCTTACTATAGAATTTAAATCAGTACTTAAAATATCAGGATTTTCATTATAAGCTTTTTGTAAGTCATAAGCATAACCTACGCTAACTAAAGTTTTAAATGCTAGACCGGGGTTTTTTATTTTTAATTGAGTTTCTTCTATATCCCAATCAAATTTTTCAAATTTGTGAATACCATTTAGAACATTTTCTTTAACTTCATCTTCAAGGACTTTCGCAAAACCTAAAGTCATTGAATAACCAATCTTTAATTTTTTAGGTTTATCCTCAAGTGCTTTAATGTAATCAATATGATCGTCGGGTATAGAATTATTATCAGCGGGATGATATCCTTTCATTACATTTAGCATTAGTGCTGCATCCTTGACATAACGAGTAATTGGGCCATAATGATCCATTGACCAAAATGCAATGGTATCATGTGGGTATCGTGGTATGCGACCAAAGGTTGGCTTTAACCCATATACTCCACAACAACTACTAGGAACCCTAATTGAACCTCCTCCATCAGAACCTAAAGCTAAAGGTCCCATACCTGCTGCTACTGAAGCAGCTGCTCCTCCACTTGATCCTCCAGAATTTGTCTCGATATTCCATGGACTTTTTGTTTCTCCAAAAATCATGTTGTTTGTAAGAGCGACATGTCCAAATTCAGGTGTATTTGTTTTTCCTAAGATAACACAACCTGCATTTTTCAATCGTGTTACTGCAACTTCATCTTCTTCAGGAACAAAATTCTCGTGCAACAATGAACCATAAGTAGTTCTAATCCCTTTTGTTAACATTAAATCCTTAATTGACGTTGGGATACCCATCAAAATTCCAAGGTTTTCTCCATTTTTAATAGAATCATCCACTTTTTTAGCCATATCTCTTGCCATATCAAAAGTAGGAGTGCAATAAGCATTGATTTTTGGATTAATTTTTTCGATCCTTTCAATAAAAACCTCTAAAATCTCACTTGAGGTCTCTTCTCCATTTTTTATCACTTCTGCCATGTCTACAGCAGACATAAAACAAATTTCTTCTTTATTCATTAGTTAATCTCCCAAAGTTTGAATTATTATTGTAGATGTATTTTATTGAAGTTAAACACCTATATATTGATTGTGTCTAATTTATCAAATAAAATATGTCCTCATTTACATAATCTTAGATCTTTACTAAATAAAATATTTATTTATCAATTGATTATATCAGTTATTATTAGATAATTAAGTAAAAACAAGCTTCTACTGATGAATATTGAATAAAAATCATAAACAAATACTAAGTATCCTCTTTTTAACTTTCCTCATTATTTGCATTTTTTTCAGCGTTAATGTAAAAGCCCAAGATTATAATTTAGAATTGAAGAAGAATGATGAATATGTATGGGAAATAAAAGAATTAAATGAAGATAAATTTGAATTCACATTCAATACAGAACCTAATTTTGCCGTTGGAGACCAAATAAAAATGGTTGTCAGAGATGTCACGGATATTGAAGGAGTGAGTTGGTCAATTGTTGTTGAATTTTGGGATTACGGAACTGATTGGACTGCTAGTGGAGAGCTTGAAGATTTGAGTGTATCTAAACTTCCTCAAGCATATAATGATAATCTTTTTATTCCAACTCCTGTAGATAGTTATCTTGAAACCGCCCTTGCAAATTTACCATCAGAATATTATTTCGTCTCCACATTAGCAATTGGACGACAAGCAAAGAGTGATATAGATATCAATTACAGGGTAGAGAAGAGTTTCGACATTCATGGGATTCTATTTTCTGAGACTTACTTCGATGAAGTAGGGTCTATTATCGTAAAATTAGAAGGAACATTCTTCTTGGTACCATTAGGATTCTCTTTTATAGGATTCATGATGATAGCTATAATTTCGATAATAG
>Ga0307419_10000045_pt1 | contig 43336 bp, 59 predicted proteins | sample SalMarWE160230MG_2_FD_202512 | JGI IMG/M metagenome (GOLD analysis project Ga0307419, IMG submission 202512) | Salt marsh sediment microbial communities from the Plum Island Ecosystem LTER, Massachusetts, United States - WE1602-30 | ecosystem: Environmental > Aquatic > Marine > Intertidal zone... | reverse complement strand
CACGGTATTTCCCTTCCTGATACCAGGATGGGCCATTGGATTTCGTTGACGAGGATTCCGCTTTGCGATTGGGATTTGAAGGTCTTTTTCCCACCAGCCGGGATGAGGGTGGCCGCATCCCGAATCATCGTCATCAGGTTGTCACTTGGCCATCCTACCAGCTCGCCATCGTGGTAGATGTAGCTCAGCCAGGTGAACGCCGGGGAGCGATCGTCACCGGCCTTCGACAGCTTCTTGTTTTCCGGATGCTTGCGCCATTCCTCTAGTACGTCTCGCGCTTCGACGTTGTCGGCGTGCATCAGAGAGTCTCTGATTCCGGTCAGTTTGATGGCATACTTTTTCTCGTACATTTTCGATCCTTTCTTATTGGCTGCTCATCAGGCCCAGGGCGCCACACCTGGGCGACGGGCCGAAGCCCGTTTCGCCTTTCCACTCCATTCCCCTCCACTCCGCTCACATCATTTCCGATCCGATCCTCTCCAGTGGCCTCTCCTGTCCGATCCGCTCCACTCCCGTCCCTTCCTATCCACTCCGATCCTTTCCCATCCATTCCGCTCCGTTCCTGTCCGCTCACCTATCCTTTCCGATCCGGTCCTGTCCCTTCCGGTCCATTCCTATCCTGTGGCCTCTCCTCTCCCGTCCTGTCCACTCCTATCCCATCCAATCCCGTCCGTTCACTTCCGGTCCTGTCCGCTGGCCTCTCCCGTCCAGTCCGCTCCTATCCCGTCCTGTCCACTCCTATCCGGTCCTCTGACCTATCCTCTCCGATCCGGTCCACTCCAATCACTTCCTTTCCGCTCCGTTCCTATCCTGTATCGCTTTCAGGATTCCTCTTGGGCGAGAATCATCAAGTGTCCATGCGGTGATGTGCTTGGATAGTCTTTCCTCATGCTTTTCATGACGCGCGAGATCATCCGCAGATAACTTCCCGCGGTCGACCGTGTTGTGGACAAGAACTTCATTTTTGAGGAGCTTCCTCCTGCGCTTCTCGATCTTTTCGCCGTGATTGACAGTGTCCGGATCATCGGCGAATCTCCATCCCTTGATTTTTATCCTCAGGATGACGAGCCCTTTTTCGATAAGCATCTGCTTTGACCAGCGCTTCATGATTCGATACCGTCTTTGATATTCACGGCAACCAGTTACCTGAACGATCTGTTCGTCGGTCAGCTCATCACCCTTTTGTGGAGTCGGCCACGCCTCGTTGAGACGCTTGATCTCGCCGTCATACGATACCCCACCAAAATACAACGATTGTTCTTTTGCTTCTTCAGTCATTATCATCCTTTCTTTCTGCGCCGTGGCGCCCTTTCCAATCCAGTCCATTCCGCTCCTCTCCCTTCCCGTCCTGTCCTCTGGCCTTTCCCTTCCAATCCTCTCCGCTCCACTCCCCTCCCGTCCAATCCCCTCCGCTCCACTCCTTTCCGATGGCCTTTCCTTTCCCTTCCCATCCTATCCGTTCCGATGACCTTTCCACTCCGATCCCGTCCGTTCCCGTCCTGTCCCGTCCCTTCCATTCCGTTTGCCTTTTTCATTCAAAGTCTCGCGCCCAAGCCTCCTCGTCGCGCATTGCGTCGAGTTGATCCTCTATCGACTCCTGCTCCTCACGCATTGATCCTCGTGGTATGGCAACTCGTTCCAGCCGGCTCTGTCTGCCGGTTGTAGAAAAACCACTCCTCGCGCGATATATCCATGCAGATGAACCTCCATCTGCCGATGGATTTGTTCGAGCATCTTCTACAGCTTGGTGACCTTCAGTAGTTATATGATATTCTGTGCAAATATTATTTTTGTAATCCGTCTTAATTGATGATATATATCCTTTCCTCTCAAGAAATGTCAAGGCTTTTATCACTTCATTGATGTTCTCTCGAATTGATTCGGAGATCATCTTTCGGGTCCAGATTACACCATCCAGCTGCATGAATCGCTTCATATTCAGCAGTATTTTGTAGGCTGTAGTTTCAATGCTCATTCTAATTCTCAAGGGCTCTTGATGCATACTCAAGCACAAGAGCGTCGTTCGTGGCATCATCATGCCAGTCTCGGATACGTAGCCGTCCATTGGCTGATGTCTGGCCGCATTCTACGCATCTGTAAATCCGATTCGATCCCCTCCGGCTGACGAGCTTTATCTTTTCCGCAGGATGGCCGAACCTGTGGCATAATTGTTGATTGGTCATCTGATAATCTCCATCACCGCTTTGATGAACTCGGCGGCGAGATGTGGGACGATGGCGTTTCCATATCCCCGTAGGCGTCCGACTCGATTTCGGCCGGCCTCCTTGAGGCTGCGGACATCAGCTCCTGCCACATCAGCCAGCTGCCGCTCCCAGGGGCGCAATCGTCCCAGGCCTCTGGGTAGCCTTGGAGCCAGCGGGAATGAGCCGGGTTCAGGTTCAGCTGGGCGGAACTTACCGTCTCTCCCGTAGAGCCACTCTTTGTCTTCCCAAAAATAATGGTTGCCGCATAGGAAAGACCTGGGCTTGCTCCTCGTTTTGGACTTGGAATCCGAGCACCGTTCTTGTCCGATACTACCGGAGTCGGCCACCCAGTACAGGCGCTGACGGAGATGCGGCGCACCGACCCCACAAGCGCACAAATTGGCCGACCCAACGGCGTAGCCTGCGCTTTCCAGGTCAGCCGATACAATGTCGAGCCAAGCCCTTCCAGCCGGGCTCGCAACCTGCTCTCCAAATATGATTGGAGGCTTGCACTCGCGGATGAGCTTGAACCATGCGGGCCATATGTGGCGCTCGTCGTCTTCCCTCTTTCCCCGTCCTGCGACAGACCACGGCTGACATGGACAGCTCCCCGTCCACACCGGCCAGTCTCTCGGCCATCCCGCGAGCTCGAGCGCATAGGCCCAGCCTCCGATCCCGGCGAAAAAATGGACTTGGTCGATTTCGTTGAGGCAGATTGGATTGATCTCCCGCACATCGAATCGGAAAACAATTCCATCTGGTAGCTGTCCTGCTTCAATTAGATTCTCCATCCATTTGCAGCAAAACGGATCTATGTCGATGTAGAGAATCATTGTGCATCAAAGCGCCTCTTGATCTCCATTGTTGAAGCATCACCTTTCAAAACGAGTTCAAGTTTGTTTTTTTCTTCTATGTAAAGAGACATCATTCTCTTCAGACGTCTCACATTTTCTTCTAGTTCAGATAAAGTGCTTCCGCATTTTTCAATGCGATATTTTAACTCTTCTATTCGTTTTTCTATTTTCATGCTCCACTGCATTTTGGCATCTTGGTTGATGCATCTATTTTGAGTTCTTCACCATCCGGACTTGTATAGAACAAGTCTCTAGCAAATCCGCATACCCCCCGTGTGGCTTTTCTCTTTCTTTCTTCCAACCGTGCTCCACACTTAATGCAGATTGCTTTTGATTTTCTCCACTTCCATTTATGTCTCATTATAATGACCATCCACGATTGACGAATTCAGCTTCAATATCATCTTGTTTGAATCCGCGTAACATCAGTTCTTCAATCAGCCAACTATTTATAAATCTCTGACTGGACTCTTTTGACATGTCAGAGTTTATGATTAATAGATAATCTATCCAATCGGAAAGTGTCATCATATCATCATGAACTCAACAGCCCAAACCCACGGGTTGGTATCCCATGAGTATCCGCGCTTGGCGTTGATGGAGTCCCATAAAACTCTGAAAGCCACTCGCGCATCAATGTAACCTCTCGCTGCTACATCTAAAGGCTTGATGCCCTCGGCTAAAGAATCACAATCCGAAATATCCTGCACACGCTCGACTCTGACACCGGTTACCTCTAATGCGATGCGGGAGTATTTACGCTTCATAAATATTGACGGCCTGCAATGGTAGTCATCGCCACCGTTAGCTGGCCCTTGGTAAAATCGGTTTCCTTCGGTTGCCGGATACTTTATAGGATGTTTCTCATCGGTGTGATCCAGAAATCGCCGTCGATCCTTTTTACCATCAAGATATGTTTCCCATTTCCCCCAGGCGTAAAAAGTCTCCCTCACCCAAAGCCGATCACCCGGCACGCCGTATGGGCAATATCTTCTGTAATTGCCAGCCAGCCGGATGAAAAATTCCTCATCGATATTGTCGCAACACCAATTTTCTGGCTCTCCGAGGTCAGGTATATATTTCACGACACGACGCGTCTGAGTCTTCTGACCATCGAAGATGGCACGGACCATCGGCCCGCTGAATAGTATCGGTCGTTCTTTCATGTCACACCGTGTATGGGTCCCAAGGCACCTTCAATCTTTGTAGAATTTCCTTAACTTGCTCACTTGTCGCCGGCACTCCATGAGTTTCATCCTCGATTACCCTATCATTTACCATACATGATTTTAATTCCGGGGCTTTTCCATCCGCAATCTTCTTCGTCTCTGGATGAGCTCGCTTGGTAGCGATCATCTTCTTGATCGCCTCATCGTAGAATCTGAGGAAATCCCTTCGAGTAGAGGTTGGATTCAGGCTGTGTTTCAACTCCCAACTTCCACCGAGGCGCTTTATGACGGACCTCTCAAGGTCGGTCAGATCTATTTCCGACCCTCCAGCCCAATCGCAGGCCCTTCCCCAAGCCTCTCCTCCAGAGGGAGGAGCGAGCTGTCCCAGGGATAGCTCCACGGCCCTCTGGCGGATATCTCCCACAGATGGTGACCACTGACCGGGGGCTCCGCACAAGTCTCGTACAGCGGCCAGCAGTATGTCTTCTTCGAGATCTCCGAGCTGGTCTAACCAGAATAGAATCATAGAGTTTCTCAACTCGTCCGACTCCAGTTCGTTCCTGGATGTCTTTGAGATCTCACTTACTGGATCTCTACCAGGGCAGCGAAACAAAAGCATAGTTAAGATCTTGGTGATGGTTGATCTATCCGTCACTTATCGTCTCCCTTTGAGATTTCGCGCTTCAAAAAGTCGATCGTTCCCTGAATCTTTGGCGCCGCCCGACCCCTGGAAAACTCCCGGGCCCGACGGAGCCAGTTCCTGAATGTTGCGTCCCAATCCGCTTTCAACTCGCCGTTTGCTTTATAATGATCTCGAAATAGTTCAGCCTGATCTTTTAGATCGACGCCTTGTTCTCTCGCGATTGCTTCATGGTCCGGCGTGGGTTCCCAGCCGTCATGAAGGCTCATTTTTGCTTTTCGTTTCGGTTTTGCTCTGGGCTTGGAGCTGTATTCACTTTCAACGACCTTAAGCTTAGCTTCAGCTCTGCGCCTGTCGCGAAACTCTCTCTGTCTTTGAGTGTTGCTCTTCGATGCTTCTTGGGCTTCCATGAATTTCGGCCATAGAAGACCTCCAGCGGTGAGCACCATGACGTCGTGCTTCAATATCCTATCGAAACCTATGGATGCAATATCCTCTGGAAACCCACCACCAATCATCAGAGCAACATCCTCTCCGCTCCTGACATCATCGAGGAGTCCCGATCTGTCGAATCGTCTGGCGAGCAGACAGAGCACTGCTTGTCCCTCCCAGCCGAGTAGCTTCCAGGTCTTTGTGTCCCTGGTGTATATCCTGACGTATCTTTCATTCGACCAATCCAATTAAAATTCCGTTATCCAATTACCGCTATTCCCCTCTCTTCGACGTAAGATCGAATGAATTCTGAGATGTTCTTCGTAGCCTGAATCTTCCAAGCGCCTCCATCTGCTTCATGAAGTGCAATGAGTGGCAGCTTTCCTTGTCGTTGAGTGAATCTTAGCATAAATATACTCTCGGGCTGGTCTACATCAGGAAATGTTCTATTTGGTTTCAACGTTACGATCGGAGATATCTTTTTAGTTTCCTTCCTTCCGTGTGAAGCCGTTTTGGTAATCACCTCCTGTGATATTCCGTCATCATCTGCCTTGATGACTTCTTCAGAAGCAATTGATGACACATAGTTGATGAGATCATTCTTGTCCAAACCGTCAGAAAACATACATTGTGCTCTGATGATGAACTCTTCCTGTTCCAATTGGCGACAGAATGGGAATATCTCTATTTCATGTTTCGCTATGATAAATACATCTCTAGTCTTCCATACTGAATCTGCTGAACGGAATATTGTTACATTTTTGTGATCACTTACTACGATCTGAAGCGATTTGGGGTCTTCATTTTTAAGCTCTGGTCCATCAAGCGCGCTCAAGAAAGCATTGAGCGTGTCAACAGTAGCAATTGGTGTTACAATGGGATTATATATTGATTGTCCCGTTTTGCTCCAATATGATGTTCCACCAACTCCTTCTATAATCTTGTTGTCAGCGAGTTGGATTATTCTATCTATAGCTTCTCTTATCATTTGGTGTTCCTCATCTCTGTCCTCATCTCTGTTATCTCCCCTGTATCAGGATCAAACGGAATTTCAATCTGCTCGTCAGTATTGATATATGCTTGCTTGGTCGCGCGATGAACAGCTAGCATATCTTGTCCTGGAGCGTCAGATGGAAACTTCGTCTCCACGAAATATTCTGCTACGACTTTTTCACCATCAGACGAGCATGACAATTTGATTTTTAAGATGACAGTTCTGGTTTTGTCCCTCTCTTTGTTTGGATCAAGACAATCCTTGATTGCCTCTCCTACCCAATGATTAACTTGCGAGACTGCGGCACCTCCGCCAAGCAAATTCAAATCGAATTTTTCATATGACATCATTGCTCCTTTTTTATCGGAGGCATAGATTTCAACCTACCGATGATATATTTAAGCTGTTCGTCTGTTGCATTATTGCAGCGGAATCCAGCTTCTTCGCAAGTAATCGAAAGCTTATCCAGCCATTCATCACCCCAAACTCTCTGCGCCTCCGCATAGACACGTTGGAGTAGAGTAAGTGATTTGCTATCGTTCTCTTCCTGTGGCGATGGAGCCTCCGTAGGTTCACGCAGCCAGGCCCAAAGAATCGGTAGATCCTTTATAGTCCATTCCTTCACCGATTTCTTGAGGTGATCCTCAGCTTCTCGGACTGATATTCCTCTCTTCCGGAGATGCGAGATGGCATTCAGATTGCGCTCTGCGTCAATGATATCCTCGTCAGCCTCCGTTGGATCGTCCGCGTCAGGCATATCCTTTGTTGCGATTCCGAGCAGGGCAAGCGCCGTGTATCGCTGGAGGTAGCTCTGGGTGGAACCTATCGCCTGAATCGGATTCTTAGAGCCAGAATTGTCTGGGGGGGCTGACATCGTAGTCTCTTCGTAGTGGCCGTCGACGTGAGTGAGACGGCATGTGACTCGGATCATTCCTTCGCTGTTCGTTGGAATCCAGGTGAGAGAGAATCCATAATCATTGAGATGTGGAGTAACAGCTTCCATCGCGTGAGAAAGCGTCGTGAACCTGAAGTTGGTCTTTCCGTACGACACCTTCCTGTCCCTATCCAAAACGGCAGGAAGATTGTTTTTGAGTTCAACCATCGCACGGGTATACGATGATCTTGCATTGTCCCTCTGCCACTCTCTTTGCAGCTCAAGGAGCTCTCTCAGGGATTGCGTGTCGAGCCCTCCACCGCGCATTGCGGCAACTACCATAGGATGCATCTTATCTGCTGCTATGGCCACCTCGGGGGCTTTGATAATATGACCGTCAGTCATCTAGATCCTCATTCAGCTTCCGTTCCGATAAAAACCAGAATATCCTAGTCGGGCACATTCCGGGCCACCATACAGACTCGGTGCAATTTAAATATCGACTCAGATATTTTTGGTACTTCCGTCGGCCATAATCGTATGTACCATTGACCATATCCATGACAAGCTTATCCACAAAGCTGCTACCATGTGATGCATGGATAAACACAAGCAACGGGAGCATTTCGCCACTTATCAAGCCGGCCTTGATGCATCCATCATGGTACCATGCGACTTGTCCATGGTAGTTATATTTCTCCGCGTCTCGCATGATTGCGTCTACGGTGTCGTGACGTGTAAGCTTCAGATCAACAACTCGGTCTTTCAGAAAATCAATCCTGCCCTTGCACTTCACTCCTTCTAGTTCCCATGTTACCGTCTTTTCATATTCACCGCCAGTGAATATGGCCTTCAACTCATTATCACTTTTCACGTAATCAGCGCATCTCTCGGCCATTAGAAAATCCGCTTCGGATATTACTTGCGCTCCGTCAGGAATGCTCAACATCCATTCGGCCTTTGCCTGCTTGGCTGCCTTAGTGCGTCCATCGCCAAAGTCAGGCTGATAGATGTAGTCATTCCAGAAAAGTCTGGGCTCGAGGATAGCGCAGTGTACAGCTCGCCCGGATACGTATGCAGCTTTGTCCTTGAGTTCTTCCGGATGATCATAAAAGTGCTTAGCTCGAGCTGGGGTGTTCTCCATCAACTTCAAAGTCGACCAGTTCAATCCTTCAATATTGTCATATTCGGATTTATTCATAATTATAATTCTCGTATACTATCGATAGGAAGTTCAATGATATGCGAACAATGTTTGCAATATAAAAAGCGAAGTCCATAATTCGGTCTAATTTTTTGGTATCTCCTGCCAAAATCATCAATCCAGTGCTTGGATGTCTGTCTAAGACTGATTTTATAGGTGTAAATTTTTTTACCTGAGTTACGATCATATATATTTATTATTCCATAATGTGTGTATTTATTCATCACTGTCTCTAATCCTCGGTCATCATCTCGAGGCGAGCGCTGGCAGAAGGAGAAGAGTGAAAGGCTACGCTCGCCTCGAGGCGACGGCCGAAGCCGTAGCCTGCCCGTCTTTCCGAGTCGTCAGGCCGGCTGCCACCTCACCACTGACCAGGTGACGGGGTACCGTTTCGACGCGATGGCCATCCGCGTCTGGGCGTTGCCCTCCCGTTGGCGCCTCGCGGCAGGGGGCGGACCCCTCGGGAGTATTTCCTCAGCCGGGAGATCTCCCGGCGCCCTCCCTGGCCTCAGAAGGCCGGCTTGGTGAGTTTCATTTTCCCCGGGCGCATGGACTTCACCAGGTCCACGGACCGGCCGGGTTGACATTATCTCGCCGGCCGGATGGGCCTCGCACCCGTTCGCTCGCCATCACGCGAGTACAGCGCACGGTCTGGGCGATGTTGAACCATGAAGTTCGCCGCCCCCGCCGAGGTAGCTACTCCTCGACGGTGCCCGATTGCTGGAAGAACCGAGGGATTCGAACCCAGGACGCTACGTGTCACATATTCCGCGCGCCACCCGGTGAGCCGGAATTCCAAGTCCGGCCGCCGCAGCTCTCCCCGGCTTACGCCGGCGAAAGACAGGAAGATGGATACTGCCGTCGGCCCCATTGCAAACGGAAGTTAGTGATGGAAAAACCTGATCTATTCTTTATACCCGCAAAATTTGTCTTCCATCAACCTGCCTTTCGGGATATGGCAATGCAATCTGTGTGCCAGCATGGTTCTCACCAAGAGTAACGTTTTGATATTATTTCAATACATCTGTGCCACGCTTATCCAACACCACCTTTTTTTACATCTGTATCGCAATTATTTTTTCAATAATGAAAAATATCATTTCAGAATATAAATGAATATTTGTTGTTTCATTTCATATATTTACACTGCTCTCATCTGAATCGCTGATTTCATTCATGCAATTTCGACACCACTGTAATTATAGCCATTTCACAATGTATTGAAATCATTATGTATTTCTGCTTTGCACGAGTGATTAACACCGGTGATTATCAGGCATGAGAATTGCATTGCTCTAGGGTATGAAGCCGAAAGGCACAACAAAGGAGAATGAGAATGTTGAGCAAAATGGAATATAGAGACAATGCGACATGGAAAACCTTTTGGACGGCACATCCAGAGGAATACGACATGGACTACGCTGGCGATGTCACCGACGAGGAGCTGGTCTCGTCGGTGTGGAATGCCGAGGAAGCGTATTGCGGGGACGGTGCCAGCTGTCGGACACCTGACGAGTTGGCCGAGTTCGAGGCGTGGCTCATTCGCGTTGGGTATTCTGAGGATACTGCCAAGCTTGCCGCTGGTGCTCTTAGAGAGTTACACAGAGAGTTACACGCGGACGACTGACCTTCGACCTCCACCCCGCCCGCCTCGAGGGAGACGGGCGGCGATGGACGCCGAAAGGCAAAGGAGAACAGAGATGATAACCATGGACTCGGCCGTCGACGCTGTCTTTTGTAGATGTGTCGAAGGTAAAATTGGGAGAGGTTTGGACAAATATCCGGATATGGGGTGGCTATCTAGAGCAGTGTCCCTAGAGTGTAGTGGTGTCTGTCATGCTGACGGACACCAGTATTATTCATGGCGCGGGATTGTGTGGCCCGCGCACTACGGGAGATTCCATTTCACTGGAGTGCTAACCATTACAGACGGCGAGGGTAACGCTATGGAAAACCTAGAGTACAACCGTACTCTAGAAATCTGGTGATACCCTACGGAAATTGCACTCCGAAAGGCAACCAATGGCCGAGAGTGGCCCGACACCGCGCGACAGGCGCAAGGAGAGCACGATGGAAAAGCAATGGGTAGTCATTGAAGATGGCAGGTTGATCCGGACATTCGGCCGCGATAAGGGATCTCGGGACGCGGCCCGGCGGGAAGTCCAAAAACGAAAACGGTTATGGCCGGGGGCCAAGGCAGTCCTGATGAGTCAGGACGAGATCGATCGTTTAGACTGACCTTCGACCCCCACCCCGCCCGCCTCGAGGGAGACGGGCGGCGATGGGCGCCGAAAGGCAAAACAAAGGAGAATGAGATGAGAAGTCCTTTTGATTGGGTTGTTTCGGAAAAAGATTTTCCGATTGAGGATGATAGATTTTGCCGTTTTTGCGGTCGCCGCCTCGAGTACAGGGATAGCCTGTACTGCATGTGTCTTCCCGATGACTACGACTATAGGAGACATCCGGATTCTTGCGGCGCAGACGCCGCGAATGAACCCGAGGAGGAGCTTACCGAACTCGAAGGGGATGCCCTATGGTCACAGGACTGACCCTTCGACCTCCACTCTGCCCGTCTCCCTCGAGGCGGGCGGCGATGGACGCCGAAACAACAAAGGAGACTGAGAGATGAGAGGTGTATTTTTTGGTAGAGAACAATTGCCGGACGGGATGGTTGGTATCGATTATGACGACGATTATGTGCAGCAACCAGGGAAATTGGTCGTCGTGTATTGCGAGGTGGAAGACGAGACTATCCCAGATACCGATAATTCCCATCCCGTACACATGGGTGGTCCATATGATACTCCAGAATTTATAGCGCGCGAACGCGCGATTGAGAACGCTTGGAAGCATGCAACATGTCCAGATTGCGGTAGGGAGCGTCTTGTCGTTCCGCAGGATCCAGATTGCTTTGAGGCCCGGACGGGGGGATATCCGCCCATGGTGTTGAGGTGTCCCACAGCTGCTGCCTGGAGGGGAGCGGCGGCAAGGGAATCCGGAAGGCTATACAGATATCGTCCGACAGAGATTGTTCCCGTTGACTGACCTTTCGACCCAAACCGAGGGCCGACAGGGGCCCGGCAAACGCGCGATAGGCGCAAGGAGAAGGAGATTGAGATGATTAGGGGACTAGGAAATTTATTCGATAAAGAAAGTGCGATCGAAAAGAAGTATAAAATAAGCGTATGCGCAGATGAAGAAGAGATCCTCGGATACAATATTTGTCAGCTCCAACAGATGAGGAGACTGGCCAAAGGTAGGTGCAAGCTTCCGTGGTATGATTCGCGATGTTGGGGAGCATATATACTAGCTATAACATATCGCGAGCTTGTGCTTCGTGGTGCCATAGTGGACCACAACAAAACGTGAAGCCAAGGGGCAGGGCGTCGATGGACGCCGAAACAGAAACAAAAGGAGAAGAAAATGAAAACGAATTTTGCATTTTTTTTATTCATTGCCCTGTCCGGGTGCGGGTGTGACGATCGGCCGTATGAGCTTTGGCTTGACAGTGCATGCTCGCCCAATGACCAAGAGGTCATAAGGGACGCCGTGGACGTCCTCAACGCCTGGACGCTGCGAGAACTCGGCGAGGAGCTCATCGAAATCGGAGGTATCGATAAGGTTGACCATGAAAAGGCTTTGACACCATCAGGCACTGACCCAAATTGGGGCAGAGATTTCGTAATATGTTTCAGTGAAAAACCGGATGGTAGTAATGACCTATGGACGGGCCTTTCGGGCCACGCATATCAAGGTGGCGATATATGGTTGTTCCTATTTGTAATATCATCAGATCAGAAACTCTCCAGAACGACGATGCATGAGTTAGGTCACCATATCGGACTTCCACACACCGATAAAGAGCCAGCGGTAATGCACAATCCACCCAATTCAGATTCGTTTACGGATTATGACTCAGAATTGCTCTGTGAAAAGTATGATTGCCGAAGGGATGGTGTACGATGAACAAGAAAAATCTTTGCAGTCTGAATCCCCTCGGCGTTTTCATGTGCAGCGCAGAGACTGAAAAAGATGAAATATCGTGCAGATATTTTAATCGTGAAACCATGCTATCTTCCCATTGTGATTCATGGTCAGATTGGAAGTGCATTTCTTGCCAAGCGAACGCTGATGCCGCGCGCTCGGCAGCCAGAGCAAGCCTAGAGGCATGCCGTGAGAGCACAGACGCGGTACTGGACGCTCTGAACAGGCTGGCCTTTATCGTTCTCCAAGAAGGTCGCAAAGATCCAGATTCTGGAGACAACGAGGATTAATCATGACACGATACGAGGAGCAACTAATTCAGCAGGTGGTGGCCGGTACTCTGTCAAAAGTTGATGTCCTAGATTATATGATCTTATCCGGTACGATAAAGACACCGGATGAGTATGACGCCATTGCTAGGAAGATAGCTTATCGGGTTAGGATAGCCAAGACATGGACGGAAGCAGGAAAGGAATGATGACATGAAAACTGTATTGATAATTATATCAATGATTGTCATTGGATGCGAAGATGACAGATACTGCAATGTCGATGGAGGATATAAGATAATACCCCTTAGGGTAGATTCTTCTTGCGATAAGAATGCTGTCAAGGCAATCAGATATGCAATCGATGAGCTCAATGATTGGACTTCTCAGCACGTATGCCAAGATCTTGTCGAATTGCTCCCAGAGCGAGTTGAAGTGAATCATGATGATCTGACTCCACCTAGACATACAATTGGATGCTATTACGAGCCGCCAGAATGGTGGGGTGGTTCAACAGAAGTGCTCGGAACGGCTCTCCGGGATCAGTGGATCAAAATATACTGGTTTCAGGAGAAAAAGTGGGGTCCATATTATCGTATAGCGATTTTGCTCCACGAACTGGGGCATTATGTGATGGACAATGATCATCTTGCGTATCCAGCGGTCATGTTTGAATATGTAGAAAAGAATAGATTGCATTATACCAAAAACGACACTGAGCATCTTTGCTCTATCTATGAATGCCATTGAAGGAGAAAAAAATGAACAAAAAAGAGCTCCGAAAAATGGCCTATCGAGAGGCCGGTTTTAGGTTGCAAGGGTTGATCTACTATTCTGATGGGTGGATTTTGGAAAGAGAATTGACCCAGAAAGATAGAGAAACGTTGATTGGTTTCGTGGATGAAATATCCATGGAATTGGCAAAAAAAGGGGACACCGACGGGGACACCGACGGGGACACGGAGTAGACAATGACAATTACCGTAACATGCGAAATATGCGGAAAAGAATTTACATCTATTCGAAATTCAAGAAAGACTTGCTCCCCGGCATGCCGGCAACGACTTCATCGCGGAACCGCACCGAGGAGAGCCTTTCAGATTTATACCTCTGGCCCAAGGCAGACCCAGTTCGACCGGGCGGTAATTGCCTTCGCGAAAGGATGGTTCGAGGAAATCATCAGATTGACAGCGCAGCATCTTCCTCACGATGGCGTCGTCTCAGCCCTACAGTGGGCCACAGAAGTGGACTCCCAAAGAATACGCCGGCTCCTCCGAGATCTCGAGGTCAAAACGGAGCCGGAGTCGGAGCCGGAGAGCTGCTCCTCGTAGATCACTCCAATTGCCCCCAGGGGCCCCTACGTGCCCCACAGAGCCCCGTTTTATCAGAACCGAGGCCGGGGTAAGCCCCTGTCTCCAACCGAACAGATACACCGTCCAGGGTTCCGCTCGAGCAGATTCCCCGGCTTCCCAGAGAGCACGCCCAAGTTTGGTTAGGTTTAATTTTTGTTAAAAATTAGGCGTGCTCGATATTGCGAGTGTGACAAGAAATAGGGGACGAAAAACAACACAAAACATCCTCGTTTTTTTCTATTTCTCGTCCCCTATAATCGCACGAAAAAATTAAAGTTGCTGATATTATTGAAGAAATGGTTGTAGAACAGTATTCGATGAAACATAGAGAGGATGTCTCGGCTCACCGAGTTTTGTGAGTCCGAGATGACAAAGCGGGAGTCCCCGAGATGACAAATCCGAGATCACCGCGGCTCCTCGTCCGAGATGCCGGCCGTGGTTCCCCCATGCGGCGACGACCTTTTCAAAATGATCATCTGACCGGACGAGACACAGGTTGTTCGGCCCCACCGGGTCAGCGACGGCGAGGAGTTCTCTCGGGTCGGTCGCTCTCAACGCGAAGAGATTCCTGACCTCGAGGCAGCCGCATTCCCATCGGATGGCGAAGCGTATGCAGCGCCGGATGGTCGGGTCATCTTGAGAGGCGTCCGCGGTCGATGGGTTCAGCATGATGACCAGGACTCTCCCTTTTCGGGAATCCCACCTTCGCCAGAGACGGGTCCGGTACCGGCCGCAGTCCGAGATCTCGGCACCACGCTCCATTGCTGATATATAGTCTTTGTAGCTTGGGGCTATCCCAGGAAGCAAATTCATTCCTAATTAATATATTTTTCTTTGATTTTGTCAATACATATTTTTTTAGACTTTTGATGTCTTGTCTATTATAGATCGTCAACTTGTCTTGTCCGATTTGAATCCACTCACCATATCCAAAGAGCAGATAATAGGTACAGTACGGTACAGTACAGCACGGGTAGGAGTTACGCGGTGTTACGCGGTGTTACGCGGTGTTACCAGTTGTTACGGTTTCGTAACGAAGCGTTACGTGATGATAACAAAATGTTACATTTCTGACAATCGTAAAAATTTACTTGACACGATAACCTGGAATATCCATCTTGTCTGTGGAGGAGTATGCCCATGAAAATTTTCATTAAGGATCCGGGATTTCCTGAGATTGATCCACTGGAAATCAATGTTGGATGCCGTATAGTGACCTTGATCGAGGTATATAACGGTGTCGGTATCGATACTGACCAGGGCCACTTCGGAATTTCACAGAGAGATGGCGGCATAGAGGTTTTGCTTGATGGAAAAATCGTATGGTCTTCAAATAACTGAGGATTATCATGAAATCAAAAATCGAAGACTGGCTGACGCAGCGAACCACCTGGATGGCTCTCGGTTCCGCGGCAATCACCGTTCTCGCATACTGTCGCCCTGAGTGGGTCGGTGTTGCGGCCGGCGTACTTTCAGCTTTCGGCCTCGTCGCCAGGGACCGGCGCGGTTGAAATGGAATCTGCACTACCAGTGTCGGTATCGAGACCCGCTTTGCGCTATTTTGGCGGCAAGTGGCGGCTCGCCCCTTGGATCATACAGCACCTCCCATCGCATCGCTGTTATGTCGAGCCGTTTGGTGGTGGTGCGTCTGTGTTGCTGCAAAAATATCCGTCTAAAGTCGAGGTTTACAACGACACAGCCGGCGCTGTGGTGAATTTCTTCCGTGTGTTGCGAGACAAGCCCGAGGACCTGCTACAATCTCTTCGGCTAACACCGTTCGCGGCAGACGAGTATGCGGCATGTCGAGAGCAGAATGGATCCAGCCTTGAGCGAGCTCGGCGATTCTTCGTCCGATCTTGGGGGGGCTACAATGGCATCACTGGATCTGGTAGAAATAGGGGATGGCGTAGGACCCCAGAAAGAGACGTGGCAGGGCAATTTGCTTCTTCTGCTGAGGCGTTGAAAGAGACGGCTGCTAGGCTCCGCATGGTAGCGATCGATAACCTGGATTACAGCGAGGTTCTAAAACGGTACGATTCAGCACAGACTACTTTTTACGTGGATCCCCCATATTGGCTAGACGCGCGGCGGTCCACGGAACCATCTAACGGGTATGGAGAGCATGATCTGTGTGACCAGGATCATGAGCGCCTATTGGTACGCCTTCTAGGCCTCGAAGGTGCGGTGGTGCTGAGTGGATACGACAATGAGCTATATCGGCGGAAACTTGGATCGTGGATTACTCATAAAATTCGGTCGAAGACCCAAGGTGGATCTGCTACCGAGATCCTATGGGTGAACCGCCCGGAGATCAGATTGCTCTAATGGAAAACAAACTGAGAGAGAACTACGTTACTTCCGCAGAGGCCATCGCGGCCTCCAGGGTGCTGGATTGCATTTTCAGACTGCTTGAGCAGTTCGAATACGAGAAGAGACGACCAAATCCACTCACGAATAGTCCGCCGCTTCCACCGTCGTGCAGTCATCTAAGAACATGGGCTTCTGTTCGTGCACTTCGTAGCGCATTCGTCCGATTGCGCGAGGATTTGGACAAGCACAAAGACGCTCTCGATGAGCAAATTCCAGAGAGTGAGCTGATCAAGGCTGAATGCCAATGGAAAACAAACATTGGAAAAAAAATGGTCGTAGCTCTCCAGGTTCGGACCGGAGCGGTTGATCGGACCGGTTCTGTTTAGCGACGGCGTAGAGAACGATCATGAATAAAGAACCGCGCGCAGGAGAATATTATTGTAAGTATGATTCTTTAGCTGATCCCTCTGTATTGATAGAGCATCCGAAGAATCCACATTTTCATCCAGACAAACAGGTGAAGGCTCTAAGCCACGTCATAGACCTCGTTGGATGGCGAAACAATGTCGTTGTATCCAAGGCGTCAGGATTCATCGTATACGGGCATTGTAGACGCCTGACAGCTATTTTACGAGGTGAGCTTGTACCTGTAGAATATCAGGACTTCGGAAGCGAGGCGGAGGAACTTGCAGCACTCATGGCTGACAACCTCATACCTGAGCTCGCAGAATATGACGATGATCTCAGAGCATCGAATCTTGATGAACTCATCAAGCTTGATTTCGAACTTGATCCTCTTGATGACGATCTCGATTCGATTGATAACGATGAAAATCATGTAAAAAATGAAAAACTGAATAAAACGTTAATTGTAGAAGTTCAATGTTTAAACGAAATTGAACAGCAAAAAGTTTTTGAAATGCTCAAAAATAAGGGATACAAGTGTCGTGTATTGGGGATTTGAAATGATTTCGGAGTTTTGCAAGGATAATGCCTAAGTTTTCAATACAAAGAAAATCTGTAATTGACGAAAATTCATTTCGAGTTGCGGCGATAAAGGGACGTTTCAGTCTTGAAAAGTCAGAAATTTCTGAAATCTTCTCTGGAGAGATTATTCTTCCGAATGAATGGAGTATCGGACTGATTTATGGTTCTAGCGGCACCGGAAAAACTACTATCGCTCGAGAGCTCTTCGGCGATGAATATTTAGAACATCTCGAATATGATGCTGTCAGCGTCGTTGATGATATGCCGGAGGCAACCATAGAAGACATAACAAAGATGTTCGTATCGGTTGGATTTGGCAGCACACCTAGCTGGCTTAAATCCTATTCTGTGCTTAGTAACGGCGAAAAAATGCGCGTTGACTTGGCGCGCGCTCTCTTATCCTCAAAATCGCTTATCGTGTTTGACGAATTCACTTCCGTTGTTGATCGAAACATCGCAAAGATTGGTTCGATGTGTGTTGCGAAGGCAATAAGACGATCTGATAAGCGCTTTATAGCCGTTTCTTGTCATGATGACATTATTCCGTGGCTTGAGCCAGATTGGGCGTTTTGCACCGATACTATGAGTATGATGAAAGTTAAAAAAAAAGACCAAAAATTTCCATATCTGTTTACAAAATTGATCGAAATTGGTGGAGATTGTTTGCTAGACATCACTATTTGAATTCATCATTGCCAATGAGCGCCAAAGCGTTTATTGGATTTGCGAATGGAATGCCAGCTGCATTTGTTTCGGCAAACAGATTTCCTCATGGTAGTGTTAAAAATTTTATCCAAATAAGTAGAATAGTTTCGTTGCCTGATTTTCAAGGCATTGGCATTGCATCAATCACTATGGATGCCGTTGCACAATATTACTACAAAAATAAACAAAGAATTATCGTAACAACTTCTCATCCTGGAATGATTCGTTCATTGGATAAAAATAAAAAATGGAATTTGACTCATCAAGGAAGATATAAAAGGCATACTGGATTGTTAAAAAAAGGGGAAGGCGGTTCTCAAAAAAGAATCACTACTTCTTGGGAATATCATTCAAAATGAGAGATCCAAAAGAATTCAAGGCAGCGCTCGAGCTCGCCCGGGCCGAGCGCATGGAAAGCGTCAAGGCATTCATGGAACGCAAGTGTCATCTGACGAACGATCAGCGCCTCGAGCTCCTGAATATCATCGCGGATGATTCGATCATACAATGGGCAATGACAACGGTTGCAGGCAAGACAAAAGGTCTCGGAGCCTGGAAGTTCAACGCTGAAGGTGCCCTTGACGGAATCGAACGAATTGAGAATCGCATGGGACATAAGAGCTCCGGTGCGAAGATCATCTTTGGAATTATCCCGGCTTCTCAAGATGATGATCCATTTGATGATCTCGACGAAACGGATGACATACTGGCATAAGATGGGAACCATCGACAAGACAATGGAATTCCACGGTGAGCAGTGGAAAAGCTCCACTGACTGAATACCATAATGAATGGACGGAAACGAGCTGGTATCGGGTCTTGTGAACCCGTGGGACCCGAGCGTCCGCGACCGGACCAGGAAGCAGCGTCAGTACCTATGGAATCTTCTTCGGAAGCCACTACCGGACAGGCGCCGAGCTGTTGCTCATTTTGTTGGTGGGCGCCACAGTGCAAAGACGGCGACGTCTCTTCTGGCCCTATGGGAGTCGGCACACAATATTAACCCTGGACTCCAACATTTCTGGAGCGCTCCTACTCTCAAGGAACTGAAGAAGAGCTTCTTACCGGCATGGAGAAAAGCGGTACCGGGTGAAGGAACGATATGGCGCTTCAACAAGAGCGACCACATCATCTTCTACAACAACGGAGAGGTTGAGACTCAGATAGACCTCCTCGGAAGGGATGCCTACAACTCAAAGAAAGACGGAGCTGGCCGCGGACAGACCTACGCTGCCGGATTCTTTGACGAGCTCGCTGTCGACCCAACAGACAAGTCATGGAAGGCCATGTTCGCCGCTGTGAGGGAGCCAAAGGCTAATCGCCTCATGATAGGGGTATCAACAACACCAAGGCTCGGGTGGTATCATGCAACCGTTCAGCGCGGTGTGGAGCGCGGTAGAGCGACCGTTGTTCACGCGACGTCGTACGACAACTGCCACATCCCACCGAGCATGGTGGAGGACTTTCTCGAAAACGTCGATCCGACCTATGCAGAGCAGGAGGTATACGCCCGGTGGGTGGCGATGGGCAACAAGATCTGGGATCACGCAGATCTCGGAAAGCGCTGGCCGGACGGGAATATACACCCGCATGTATACACTCCAGCGCTGCCGTACCTGCTCGGGTGCGACCTGGGTGCCCGTAGTGCCTGGCTGCTCGTGCAGACGGTGCCCGGTAATCCGCTGGACTTCGGCGGGATAGACGTGGACGTGGCTGTCGCTCAATTCATTCCAAATCACGGCGACACGGAGAAGGTTGTTCGCGAAATCCACGCTCTGTATGGTCCGCCGGCGCACATCTACCTTGGCGCGGACGCGAACACTGGGGCGTACCAGACGGATGGAAGCACAGCAATCCAGGAAATCAGAAGCCTCGGGTGGATGTGCCCCATTACCCCAATCAGAGGTCAGCAGCGATACAAGGACGTCCAGATGAGATCGGCCAAGGTGGCGCTGTGCAACGCGAAGATGAATCGAATATTTTGCGTATCAGAGGGCATCGACAAGCACACGCATATGGCTGATGAGACGCACGGATTTCGAGGAATAAAGGAAGTCCTCTTGCAAGACATGTGGCTTGATAAGACGACACACACCGGTGGTTTTCTACCGAAGGGAAGTGATGATCCACTGGGTCTCGAGCACATGAGAGACGCTTGGATGTACATGATGATCGGCGTCCATCCGATACGCGGTTTCGGCGGTGAGCTCGAGAGAAGAGTGGCTTGATAATGATAGACTGGTATCGAAATCGCTATCGCGATGTAGTTCGAGACTCCATCCGCAAGCTCAAGAAATCAGAGAGCGATGCGTGGAGGGGAACGGTGAACGACGCAGTGCGCTGGTTCAACCGCGACGGTGACGTCCAGATGCTACGAGATGCGATGGTGCAGCGATTCGCAACCTATATCGAAAAGGAGCCACTCAATCCGGACTCAAACTATTCTGACAAATCAACCCAGTGGGCATGGACAATTCGCTCCGGGAATCCATTGAACGCAAACGCCATTGGGCGCCAACTTAGATTGCGCGATGATGCAGCTATGGCAATCGACGCTGGCCATGTAGAGGCAATAAACACAGGCATAGGGATCAGGATCATCCAAACTCTCGGAACGCTTCATACTGAGCCCGACGCGGTATTTCAGTTCGTCGCCAAGGGAACTGACGACACGGTCGACGACGTCGAAGATCTGATGTCAGAGGTGCGCCAGGCCGGCTCGTTCCAGCGCTACGCCACCGAGATGGATCTACTCAGCTGCATGGTGGAGAGCTCCTGGCTGCATGTATATTACAAAGGAAACGAGCTTCGGTATGATGCGCTCCCTCCGAGCGCGGTTTGGATCAAGTACGGCAGCAAGATTGTGTATGTTGATCGGGATGGTAACGAAACTCGATCATGGGTTGATTACCGTAGTGGGGACCTGGACGATGCAAGTGCAATTATAATCCAGCTTGCGTCAAGCAAGGGGGATTTTGACGTCTCCCCGGATAAGCAGCAATACCTTGCCTATGTTGGTTGCTGCGATGATCTACCTGAGGGGCGATACGTCATCTACAGGGCTAGAGAGCCTTGGCCTATCCCGGACGGGAATACGCGAGAGGAACAGGATGACATCGAGTATGAGCACATGGAGGGGGGCGAACAATGCAATCCCCTGACATGGCTCAGGCACCACGGTACAGACATAGAGCGCGATCTGGTCACCACTGAGTATCCACTGGTTCTATGGCGGGGTGGCCACCGCGTCTTCACCAGCGATTTTCCGCCTATCACTACGAGCCTATACGAGGAGTGCATAGAGCTTGAGATGGGCTGGTCACGGGTGCTTCGATACGCGCTCGCCGGCGCGCAGGGAGTCAACGTTCTTAAGCTAGCAGATGGGGAAATCAGGATTCCAAAATCTCTAGAAAACGTGCTTATTGCGGAGCACAGCGACTTCCAAAAAACCGGATGGCCGGCGTCCAACGCAAAGGACGCGTCTGATGTGATGGCCGTAATCACTGAACAGGCTGGTCTTGGATTTAATTGCCCCGGTTATCAGATTATAGGTCATCTTGCCGGAAACAAAGAGTGGTCTGGGATAGCGCTCGCCATCCAGACGGCGCCGCTGACCTCGTTCCGATCGAAGCGTCATGCGATAAATGATGACGCCATGACTCGTGTCTGGGAGATTGAGCGAGCCCTCCTCGTCCAAGGACGCAAGGAGGCCAGGGGATTCTTGACCGGCGACGTAGAGCAGCGATGGGATCCCGGAAAATGGCGCATGCCTGGCAGCGAGCTCGAGGACCTGCAGGCTCAGAAAGAAGCCTTGGATCAGGGGCTTGACGATCAGGTGATGGCTGTAAAACGCCGACATCGATTGAAGACCGACTCCGAGTCCGAGGAACTCATCGAGAAGATGAAAGAGCGCGATCCAGGGTATCCGGATAATGCGAAAAGCACGACTTCATTCGGAGGATTTCAGTCAACACCAATAAAGATTGGTGTTGGAAACGAAAAACAGATGCCGGAAAAACCGGTGCGTCAAGAGGAGAAAGAACAGTGAAATTCAAGACACAGATTATCGGAATAGTCATCGGCGCCCTACTCGGGCTCGCAATAGCCCAGGCGTGTGCAACGATGCAGACGCAACCCGCTCAATCCGAGGACGATGTATGCACCGCTATTGACAAGTGCATCGACGCGGGATACAAAAAAATATCCTTTCTTCAGTCGGGTCGGGAGTACTCCTCCCCCACTCAACCGGCCCGACTGTTTTTATCAAATGGAGCATACATGGTTGACTTGCACGACCGAATCGCGGATGGGTTTGCCGATGCCGACGGCGTCGCAGAGGATCTCTACAGACAGTTCACCGTTCGATACGCAGATCTGATAGTCAATACGAAAAACAGAGACAATGCGATGTGGTCAAAGCTCGGCGCCCCTATCGATCTGACGATGGGGATGCTCGATCTAATCCCGGTACAACGACGTATGATCTCCGATGAATGGTCTGCGTCCATGACCGCGATCGTGGCCGCGTCCCGACGGCAGGCGTTTCTTGAGACGATTATGATTCCGCTGCTCTCCGTAAGAGACAGGACCATCGCACCGACCATCGCCGCGGCGAAGAAGATGTCCAGAGGAGAGCTCAAGGCGGCAGCCAAGATTCCAACTGAGACATTTCGTGCGGCCTCTGAGCGGAGGAAATCAGCAAAGGCGTAGATGGCCAGGACCACCAGAGGAGCGTCACAAAGGGCGCGCAGAACACCTGCCGAGAGGTCCAGGCGGTTCGCCGACAATCGCCTCGAGGCCCCGACGATAGACTGGTCGTCCGGTGTCCCTGAGCAGTTTCGGTTTCCGGACTCGCGCGATCTGAAGAGCCTGTCAGTATCCGAGCTCAACGAATACCTGACCAGGTTTGGGATTCTAGAGCCTTGGCAGCAGGCGAAGCTTTCGGCAGCTGGCTACGTTCAGCGGATGAGTGCGATACCGCCCGGCAGTCAGGCATTCAAGGACGAGGTGAACCGTCTTGTCGGCTTCGACAATCCCCGGGGTGCCCTCGGTATGGTCCGCCGGGCCTACCGGGAGCTGTCGCTCGTCGACGCGGTGAGCGGAGGTTCTCGTGAGTACATCTGGATCTCGGATGGCGACGAAGGGACTTGTGAGCGATGCTCTGCTCGAGGCGGTGACATCGGTACGCTCCAATACCACGCAGCAAAAGGTCTCCCTGGGCCGATGGTATGTGAGGGCGGAGACTTCTGCCGCTGCGAGCTGGTACCGGTTAGTTGATGTCTGTATATCCAACATTGGAAACAGAAGGCCTCGAGGTAATTGCGAGAGTGCTAGATGCTCTCGCATCACTTGGAAGCAAAATTGGATCTGTCGAACTTAACTCGGTAGGACGCGAGGAAACTTCAACTAAAAACGGAGAAATATTGAGATTTCTCGCAGGCCTGGATAGAGATGGAAATCCAGTTGATGGTGTGCCTAAACGCGATTTCATAACTCCTTCTGAGGCTGATCTGGAAGAGATCTCTGAGGCATTCGCTGAAGAGATTGAGAGGAGATGTTCTGGAGAATTTTCTGAATCCGCTGGACTCGGAATCAAGGATAGGACGATTCTATTGAATGAATGGTTCAGGTCTGGATTCGGTAAAAAAAAGCTGTCAGCTTTCGCATCCCAAATGTCAGGGGCAGCTCTAAAAAAAGCAATGTTGAAATATATGGAACAGGTTTCATGCCGCATCGATTACGGGAGGACAAACAACCCTCCATTTGACAGGCGTCTCAGTGAGAGATACGAAAAATGGAAACGAGATGTATTTGGATTTGCCTATCCTATTGGAAAGGCAACTGGACAATTAATTGACAACCTGAACCCAGACGGGCTCGGGTCCAGAAATATCAGACTCAAGAAACGATAACTACCGCCCGGTATTCGCTGGCATCGTACTGCCGCCGGGCCACAGCCCTTACGACGCGCAAGCGCGCAGGGTGGCACCCTACAGCCGGAGGAAGGCATGTTCATTCACAGGCGACTTCTCGCCCAGGAGGGCGAGGAGCCAACATCAACAACACCGAAACCGCAACCAACGATATCAAGTGCGACGCCAGCGCCGTCCCCGGAGCCATCGCAAGGAGAAGCTGACTTTCCAGGCAAGAAGCATATGGCCGATGAGATCGTCCGTCTCCGGAAGGAGCGCGACGAAATCGTCGCCAAGCAGAAAGCCGCTTCTGATGAGGCTGAGCGAAAACGTCTTGAGGAGGAGGGAAAGTGGAAGGAGATCGCAGACGGCGAGAGGGCAAAGCGCGAACAGCTCGAGGCATCTCACGCCGCTGCACAGCGTCGTTGGGAGCTCGAGAAGCTGCTCATCGATCTCCCGAAGTTGGCCATCTCAGGGGCTATCGCTGAGTGCCCACCGGATGCCAACATCGATGAGTACGCGGCGAAAATCCTCGAGGACAACAAAGCGCTCATCGTCGGCTCCGGCGAGCCGCAGAGGACAATCGCACAGGGTGGAAGAGGAAGTGGTTCTGGTGGAGTAACAGACTGGAAAAAAGTTCAGGCGGATATGCGATCAAGAAATCCATCATTGGTTGATCCTGCTATCAGAAAGTATCAGGAATATGTCCATGAGCATGGAACAAAACCGCCTGGATGGGACCAGTAAAAGGAGGCCTAAATGGCAGTCCCAGGTTTTGACGATACCACGCTGCAATCAGATGCATATCTGGCAAAAGCGGAAACAATTCTCTACTACAACAACTGGCTATTCGATCAGGATGTGATCGGACAGGTCGGTCCAGAAGGATGTCCGTCAGGTCAGAATATCACATTCGGAATCGAATACGCTCACACCGACAATGGCGGAACGTTTGCATATGCTGATCCGATGCCTGAGTCAGACGATACTACGGCTATATCCGCCTACTTCACGAAAACTGCATACCAGAAGGCAGCCAGAACATATGGCATGCTCAAAGCGTATGAACAGGGATTCGGAAATCGTCTCCCGTATTCATCTTCCTCAATAAGCGATATGGCTGCGATCGAAAAGACTACGATGAAGCTCCGAAACAACATCACCGCAGCAGTTATTCTCGAATTCGAAACTCAGATTGACAGCGCTGGCACCTATTCTGATGCATCTCGTACTAGGAGTACATATGGCCTCGCGAGCTATGAGGATACCAGTGGCGGAGATCTTACTCTTGCACATTTGGAGGATGCGATTGAGGCCGGACAGGGAACCACCTACGGTGGAGTCACGGATCCAGCGATGGAATACGACATCCTCCTTCCTCGAAATCAGCTCACAAATCTTGGTCGGCTCGGAGCTGGTAACGTTGGCGAGAGCTTCAATGAAGCAAATTTCCTCGCTATGGTGAGAATGGACGAGAACAATCCAATAGATGCCGGCAGGATCACCAGGACGAAGACGTTCGAGGGTATTCGTCTTCGTGTAGTTCCCGGTATGACGACAACGAATATTCTCATTCTGAGACGAGGAACAAATTCGGTATACACCTGGTGGGTACTTGAAGTCGAACCAAAAGATGTTGCTGCGAAGCAGCATTTGTATCACATCACGATGGGCGTCAATGGTATCTGTCGGGTTCCAACACACAACCTCAAGATCAGCGGCCTGAACGCATAGCGCGTGACGCTGGGAAGGAAAATACAATGACAGTTGCATTTGCAGCCACATTGGTTGAGGGTCCCGTAGTTTGTGGGCCAAAAAGGAAGAGAATCAAATACAAGCTTCAGATGCCGGAGTCCTGGACAGGAACTGGCGTTGCTCTCGACATGTCAGCTTATCTGGATGTCGTTTGCGAATACAAATTCGGTCCATCTACTGCCGTCGTGGATTTCGGATGGGTTTACGATATCGTAGGAACTGCTGCATCCGACGACGATGGAATCACCGGTTCCACTGCGACGTTGTGCGCTCACAGTTCCGCAGGTTCGGCCGCAACGATGGCGAACTCTGATACCGATGACATGAAGGCAACAACCAATATGTATCTCACCTGCTGGGGATACTAAAGAGGTATGAAGATGTTCAAATGCATTCAATGCGGGGATTGCTGCAATCCTGCTAAATCAAGATGGGGAATATCAAAGACCGGTATTCTAGCGAGGGCGTGCATTCTATTTACAGACAAGGACGTCAAGAGGGCTGCGGCTTTCCTCGGATTGAATGCAGATGAATTCAAAGAAAAATATGAGATTGATTCTAGTCATTTCATTGACGTGACTCATTCTCCTTGTCCGTTTCTCACGGAAGAAAACAAATGCTCAATTCACAAGGCTAAACCAGATCTTTGTCGCAACTGGCCAAAGAATGGAGCTACAGACGAGCAGATCAAAGACTGCAAAGGATATTCAAAGGAATAGAAAATGAACGACGAACAGAACAAGTTTGACTTCAACAAGTTTTCCCAATTGAGCTCACCGGAGGAACGCTACAGAATGCTCGATAACAGCTTCAAAGAAGCCGACTATCTTGTTCTGTCCGATCCTTTTATGTATCGATCATCTGGAGGAACAGAGGTTCTTCAATATATTGAACAGCGTGTAAATGAGGGGATGTACAATAAAACAACCGGAAGAAATGACCGCACGAAACCATTCACTTGGAAACTCAAATTACTAAAGCATACGAACGGTTCAAAACCTAAACCAGGTGATAGGATAGAATGGGTGACCCAGAGAACAAATAAGATCATGGATAAAAAAATAGGTACAACTCAGGCACGTGATCTTATACGAAGGGGAGACGGTAATAGGCTCACACATACCAATGCAGCTGTGCTTGATAATGATTGTTGCTTTGTCGTTGGATTCGAAGATGCTTCACAGATGCTATCTAACAATGGTGTGTACTTCAGGACCGGGTATCCAATCTCGAATCTTCCCGAGCATTTCAGAACTGGAGCATATCACAACTGGCGGTATGTAGAAGTACCGCCAGGAATGGATAATAAAAATGACGCTTTCGCAGATCAAGAAAAACCTGGAGCAGGAATTGTGGAAACTCAAGGAGGAGGGAAAGGACGTCGTTGAAACGAGTCAAAAAATAGAGGTGATTTCCAGTCTAATCTCAGCTGGCTTTATTGATTCTGACGAGATATTTTTGGGGTATCGACTGTCCATGAAACCATGCCATGACGATGTTGTCAGAACTGGAGCATATCACAACTGGCGTTTCATGGAGGTACCACCATGGAACGATTCAAAGGAAATCCAGGAGAAGAAGAAAGGATCCTGATATGGCAATGAGCGAACTTACGGATCATATGATGAGGACGATCCATGGAGAGCCGGATACATCCAATGCCATCGTCGTAGCGTTTACAGATACCGCTGGAACTTCTGCTACAGCACTAACAGCCGGATTTACTTACATGATCACTACAACTGTAGATTGTCATATCGCCTTTGGCAGTACTCCAACAGCTGACACAGATGATTCTGTTTTTCCAACTGGCGCTGTCGCATATTGGACAATGACAAATGCGTACAAGTTTAGCGCTGTAAGAGCTGGTTCAACCAGCGGTAAAATATCTGCTACTCCAATGATTGGATATCGAGTTTGAAATCGATCAAGTACAGCGACGATTCGTTCGCACTTCGAGGCGAGTATCCGGACAGAGTAACGCGTCACGCCGAGTCTATCACCGGAGTGAACGTTACGATCTCTAGCATTGGTGGGACATCGATTGTTGATGAGACCGAGGCTACGCTCTATACCGCCACCACGATCTCTGCAGATGCGCTTCACGGGGAGATGTACATCGTTCTCGCAGCCGAATCAGAGGAGCCGTCAGAGGGTGATAGGTTCCTCATCGGTGTAAGCGCGGATGGGCCGGCAGAGCAGATCATCTGCGACCACTACGACAGCGACAATCGGTATCTGTACCTTGAGCGAGAACTCCAGTATTCTCACACCTCCGGAGCTGCTGTCGTTGGTCTGTGGGCGACCTACGACCTGGACGCGAGCGACACCGACGTCTACACCAAGGGGCGCGAGATTCGAGTCCTTTGGGACCCTGACACCGACGACGAGGCGTGGCCAGAGATCTACCGTGTGACCGGTGCATCCTCGGCGCCCCCTGGATTCTGGGCTGCCTTCCAAGTGCTCTATCCGACAGAATACGAGATGGCCACCGACCGAAATCTTCCTGAGCTCGAGGAGCGTCTCAGGTCGATGTTCCGGCATCAGTTCACCGCCCTTCGGATAGACGTTGAGCGCATCCAGGACAGCGAACGTCTTACCGATGGCATGCTTCTGTTTGCCCGGTATATCCTCACCGACGAGGATAAGCACAAGCTCGCGTGGGTGGACTGGTTCAAGACCCTATGCTCTGACTCTATCTGGGAGGACATCAACGATGACGGGGTAAAGGACGAGAACGAGGACCAAATACACGACTGGGATCCGATCATGAGGTCTATCTGATGGTCACCACCATTGACGCGTTGCTCTCCGTAAGGGACGATGTAATCGCCAGAATACTGGCACTGACTCCGAATCGAATGATTATCTCAGCGGCGAGCTTCGCCCACCACCAAAACGAATCAACGCCAATTACAGAGGTCACCGGTAGAGCCAGGCTCTTCGATGTGGTAGGGCTCCAGCAGGGTGCTGATTATGGATTCGCATATACCGAGCGTCCGGTGATGTGCTCATTCCAGATCGTTATTCTGTATCCCAGAAGGACGATTTGGAAGGCCGCTGCGATTGACGACATCCACCAGATAGACGATGATCTGCTGAGAAACGCACCGTCAATTCTGGGTGTATCCAACAGGTTTCTTTCCAGAGACCCCGTTCAAATCACAAATCACCCAACAGAGGATTGGGATCACTATTCTGTGACACTCGAAGTGTATCTCAGCGTCACAGCAGCATAGCGAGGAAAAAATGGCAAACGAGATTGTTTCGGCACAGGCAATGAAGCTTGCGCTCAGGGGGGAATCCGCTCTCGGAACAGGGACCGGAAGCTGGGAGGACATCCGCCTCGTAGACGCACCGACGATACCGACGGCGACACGTAAGCTCATCGCAAACCACGTGCTTGGACACAGAAACCCGCTGACGCGGGAGAAACCGGTCTCGTATGAGACCTACATGGAGAACGCTTTCACGCTGAAACAACATATCCGCAGGGCGAGCGCTGACGGTGCACCATCATTGGCGTCCAAGCTGTTTCAGTCGGCTGGGTGGCAGCAAGACGTAGGGAACGACACGACGGTCACCACGGCGACAGCGAGCGTAGTGGGCATGACTGCGGTTGGATCGATGGCTGTTGGAAAGGCGTTTCTTGTTGCTGTTGGCGCCACTTACCGGCCGGCGCTGATCAACTCAATAGCCACGCTCGACGTTAGCCCGACGATACCCCTGTCAGCTGCACCAAGCGATGGGGCAGTCGTTGAGCCAATGTACGTCTGGACACCGACGACGCTCACCGGGTATCAGGTTCCAACGGATAAGACGATTCAGTTCCGCATGAACTGTCTCGGGTACGACGATGACGCGATCGGTGATCTGTCGTTCGTTCTCAGCGCGTGTGCTGCCGGGGAGTTGGCTTCTATCGAGATCGGAGGAAACGGTACGGTTCCGACGTTGGACTGGGGGATACATGTCGGTGACATAGCGTGCACCACAAACGATATCGCTGCCGACTCATTCACCGACTCTTCACCTTTCCTCGTGATCAACGGCGATGCTGAGTTCGCATTCGCAAGCACGAATGCCGGCTCTGCAATTGGAACACTGGTAACGAAGATGATCGACAGCATCACGATTACAACGGGGCTGAAGGTAATACCGATCATCGGTGTCGGTGGAAGTGGTGTAGTCAACGGGCTCCAGGGATACATGCTTCAGCAAGAGGCCCCGACAATCAAGGTCGTTGCGAAGTACCGAGGTGATTCATCGTTCGAGAAAAACTGGCGCACAGAACTTGAGGACGACAACACTCGGAAATATATTCATTTCATTCAGCCCTCAAGAAATCTCGATCATCCATCATTCGCTACGTGGATGCCGAACTGTCACATCGTGGACGACGGAGAGCCGATGGTGACGAACCTCGGCGGAGACATCATACAGACCGAGGTGACGTTCCAGGCTACGAACGCGGAGCTCGGTTCGGAGACGGCATACGACGAGCTGGCAGCAAGCCCGATCTATATCGGAATCAGCGGGGAGCACTCGGCGTGATAAAAAGCTTTCAGATCGGAGCAAAGACCTACACGGTAGAGCTCGAGAAAAATACACAGAGATACAAGGACAAAAAAGACGATCTACTTGGAAGGGCGATGTCTCCACTTGGCAAGATCGTTGTGTGGGACGAATGGGATGGAGAAAAGATTCCTGATGATCAGATAGAACAAACCATATTTCACGAGATGGTACACACAACCTTGAATGAGATGAACAGATTTGAACTATCTGAAAATGAAGAATTCGTTCAGACATTTTCACTTCTTTTCCATCAGGCTATAAGGACAGCAAAATGATCAAGGCCAAACCTTCAGACGCATTCAAAATGGTTCTCAGCTTCGATCCTGCATTGGATGAAGATGGAGCAGGCGCTATGCAGCAGTATCTAAAGGATCGTGATTTGAGCCATTTCTCTGTGGACTATGAACGCGGAGTCCACAAAAAGACTGGAGAACTTGTGAGCGTGATCACTGCGTATCCATTGCGTTCTAATCAATTTCATTTGATCGAACTTGGTTCTGCTGGATTCAGACAGATCGTCAAGACTCATGTCGTAAAGGCGATCAACTTGGCCGATCATGATATCATAGTTGCGAAGGATGGCGAGATTTCCGAGAAGGTTCTCGATGACTTCGACGGCGCAACAATGGCAGAGATTGCCCAGATCATCATCGAGAAGGGGAAAGGCGCGGATGGTGTCCAGAGAGCTTTTTTCTCGGAGGGTACATCCTCGCTGGAAAGAATCCGCTCTCACGCGTTGCGTGCGATGTCTGCCAAGATAGAGAATGTGAACAATACTCAGAGGACAAGCCCTTCAGATTCGGAGACGAGCCTGGATTCCGCGGAGTAGGTCTTCCGGAAAAGCTTCGTGAGCCAGGCTCAAACTTTCTTGAGACTTGCCCGGTATTCCTGATTCATCGTTGGCCTGCAATGATGGAGGTCTCAAATGCATATGTTTGGTGCAAAGATTTTAATCAAGATATAAAGGATCTATTTCCAAATGGTACCCCGCGTACAATCATCACAGGACTCATCAGCTTTCACCACGGAATCCAAGCGAGTCTCGCAGATCAAAGAGAAGAGCACGAGAGAAAGATCAAGCAGCAAGAGCGAGATAATAGACGATGAGAAGCTTCCAAGAGTTATGGCAGAGGTTGTGCTTATTCTCATGGTACCAACCAGTGAATCATCAGGAAATTCTACGGTAGAGATCAAAGAGCTTCCTGAAGATCTGCTTGATAAAGATCCTGAACTATATCACAGGATGAGGCTTTCAATTGCTAAATCTGACAGGATAGAATCTGCGATGGCAACGATGTATGTAGCAGCACAGAATTTCATGAAAAGATATCCTGATTCAACCGCGTATTTCTCTCCGCATTGGAAGCTTGAGCAGCCCTGGGAGATAAAGCCAAATGACTGATGCAAATGTAATCCTTCGCATTGGTAGTGCGCTCGGTCCAGGCGGACTTTCATCCTTGAAGGCAGGATGGGATATGCTCAAGGGATTCAGCAATTCAATTACTAATTCCGTAAAAGAGCTTGATAAATTTAAGATCATGATGGATCAGGTTGATATGTCAGTTATCAACTTTGCTGATAGCGCTGCAAAGGGACAAATTGATACCGCAGAATTGATGCGCGGTCTTCAAAAACTAAATGAGTCAGGAGCCAAAGTAACAAAAGAGCAATTTAAAACTCTTGCTGTTCAAGTTGTTAACCATTCAAAAGCTGTTGGAAAAGATGCAACGCCAGAATGGGAAAGATTAACCACCGCTATTTCACGTGGAAGTAGCCGTGCCTTGACAGAATATGGTATCAGGCTAAAAGAATCAACAGATCTTCAGAAGACTCAAAAAGAAGCAATCCGAGGTTTAACGGAGGGCTTCGAAGATGTGAATGTAGAAATAACAACTGGATCAGAAAGATTGTATCAGTTGAGCAATAATTGGGGGACATTCAAATCTGCTGTATGGTCTGCAATAGGTGATGTTCCATTGTGGGCAGATGCAATTGATTCTATAAATGATGTTCTAGGGGAAACCGTAAAGGCTCTGACAGAATCAACTAAGGCTACAAGGGATTGGGCATTCCAATGGGAGAATCTCCGAGAAATAGTGATTCCTACGTTACAGATGCTTGGTGGTCTTCTGACTGGCAATATAACACCTGCTGTAGCTTCTTATGCAGCTCGGTTTCAAAATCTAATTAAAAAGGGTCTAAGCGATGAAGATCTTCAGAAAGCCAATGCAGCTGAACTTGAAAAAAGAAAACAAGAAAAAAATCCTAGAGCTCAACCGATAAGAAGAGGATCCGGAAAAACCCTTGCAGAGCAAAGTGAGGAATGGGGAAGTGAGACCCCAGGGGAAGGATTGAAAAGCTTTTTCGATTATGGCGTTGATATATTTGATGCGACATTATTAAAAGCTGGTGAATTTCCAACAAATAGAAAAGAATTCGAAGAAATACAGAAAAGGAAATATGGAAAGCTTGGATACGGAGGTCCACCAGTTTCTAGTGGTCGAGACTTCAGTGGTACGGCTGAAGCTGTTGATCAGCTAATGGCTGAGGCTGATGCCGAGCAAAAGATCGTCGAGGCCCATGAGCGTAGGCTACAGCTCGTAACCGACGAATTTGATATCATGCGTCAGATCAAGGAGATCAACGACGAGGAGCTCATCCAGATGCAGGAAAGCGCGGTGCAGCGTCGTGCACGGCTGGAGCTGGTGACCTCGGAGGAATATCATGAGGCCCGTCTGAAAGAGCTCCGAGAAGACGAGCAAGTCTACCAGGCCGAGCGTCAGATAGAACTGGAGTTCGCCAGGGAGCAGGCTCTTGACTTCGCTCAGCAGTTCGGAGACGTGTGGTCAGCGGCGATGGATCGGATCTCCGCCGGCGGAATGGCCGCCGACGGAGTGCTCAACATCATGCGGGGTACATGGGGGGCGATCGTTACCGCGGCAATCGAGGGACACAACGGGATAGGCGAGGCCATCCGGGAGACCATCAAGGCTGTCGGGATTCAGATCGCAATCGAGGCCGGCCTCATGGCCCTCCTGTCAGCCGGTCGGGCGATCTACTACGCGGCTACCAGGCAGTACGCTTCGGCGACCAAGGCCGGCTTGGCGGCCGCCTCGTTCGCCGCCACGGCCGTTGTGGCTGGTGTCGCCGCTGCAACAGCATCTGCGTTCGGCAAATCTGCGAAGTCCATCAGGCAGGTGTCTATACCAAGCAGCTCCTCGGCGAGCTCCCCGGCGTCTAGCTATGGTGGTGCGTATTCCGGGGAACAGCCGATGCGGCAAGAAGTAATCATCCGCCTTGCCCCGGACGCTGGGTCGCAGATGTTCGAGGTCGTGCAGCAGCAGAACACAATGGCGCGTCGTTCTGGTACAACCTCCTTCACAGAGGATGCCGCATGAGCACCACCGTCCGCCCTGCATTCCTACGGCCAGTAGAGTTCACCTACACTGGGGCCGCCTTCTCCGTGTCCGGTGGGAGCTCCTACACTAATTTCCCAAAGGGTACCTGGGCGAACATCCTATCCCTCGCCCATTCAGTTCTAGCCTATCTTTGGAATGACAGTGTCGAAATCACACTGGCACTCACCGATGACTTCAAGCTCTCATGGACCCCTTCGGGGGATATCACCGTCGTTCTCAATTCAGACTTGGCTGACTACTTCGGGTTTGCATCTACGACCGTTGCGATGCTGGATGGCGTGGCAACTGTCGCTGACTACACACCGATGTACTGCTGGATTCCTGCCTTCCAAAGGGCTGACCAGGACGGCTTCTCGAGAGATCTCCAGAATTGCGCTACGGGGGTTGTCAGCACGGACGGGACTTGGTCGGGGACGTCCACCGGTAGCGCAGTCTATCGTACCATCATCATGTTCGGCGTAGAGCTGGAGACTAACCTTCTCGTGAGCGCTTACGGAAGCGATGAGCAGAAGCGAGATCGCTGTCTGGAGACTTTCCTTGAGGGCGCCTTGACTGCGCAGCCTGAGCGCGCTACGTCGGTATCGCCGAAGGGCTTTTGGTATTATCCGGACATCAATGAAGCTATCTCCCAATGCGTTCTCACCGAGGTTGAGCCGTGGGCGCAGGCCTCCGACGACGGGGTGCAGTTTGGATATACTGACTCTCCGGACACGCGGGTGTTCTGTAACACTTCGCCAGATAAGCTCCAGGCTATACGTCAATCCCCCGCCCTTCCGGTGAGCACTATTCGCTACGGAGTTTCATTTGCATTCAATACAGCGCCAGCTCCGGATTGGCAATACGTTGATTGGGGAGGTGCGTGATGCCAACTAGGTTAATAGGATCAACTGAATCATCAGGTTCATCAACAACTGCAAATTATGTATATGGATGTTTGTTTACTGCTGTAGCAACTGGAACAAGTTATACATTTAGATTATATGCAGGAACAAGCGGAAGCGTAAAGGTAGCTCTTTACTCTAATTCAGGCGGATTTCCCGGTACAAGATTGGCATATGATAATAATAGTCATTCTGTTACAGGTGGACAATGGAATACAATTTCATTTTCTGGATCATTAATAAATAGTGGAACTCAATATTTTCTTTGTGTTGCACAGGATTCACCTTTAATCAGAACAAAGACTACAGCTGGATATACATCGAGAAGAAATGTTATAACATTCTCATCATTTACTTGGCCAACATCTCTGACACTTGGTTTATATCTAAGCGATACCGAATCATTTTTTGCATTATATGACAATTCTCTACCTGTAATAACTGATTGCGAGGATGAAGATATAGGGGAAGATGAAACAGGAATTATACTTGATGGTACAGATTTATCAGGTTCATCTGTTACTCTAGAAATAGGTAATGCATCATCGTATGGTTCATGCACAGCAAAGTCTACTCAGGTAATAAACAGCAATACAAGTACTCAGATAGATTTCGATGTTGTTATTGGTTCGCTAGAGTATGGAACTAATTGGATTTTCATAACTGTTGATAGCGTAATATCTGCTGGATACGAGATTAATATCCATCAGGCCGATCCAGTAATCTCGGACGTATCTCCTTCGACTCTGGCGGCTGGTGACATCGCCATTATAACCGGAAGCAATTTCGGAGCCGTGAAGAGCTCGAGTGACGTTGAGTTGTGTCCGAATGCTTCATTGACTGGAGGCGTAGAACAGACCATTTCATCGTGGTCTGATACCGAGATACAAGTATCAATCGTCAAGGGAACACTCCAAATCGGGACGAGATATTGCGTTGTTCGACGCAATCAGGTTAGCGACCTGTCGGAGGAGTACGACAGCAACTTCTACGCGATCACACTGACGAAGTCCCCCCAGGTGATCACCTACAAGCAGCTCTGCGAGCACGGAGGGGGACGCTTCGCCCACCTGTGGCACGTGGCGGGCTATCCGTGGGCCGTAACAGATGACGCCGGCCTGATAGACGCTTTATCCAACTACGGCGCAGACACTACCGTGCAGGCAGCCAGGAAGCGCCTCTTTGGGAGCAACTCCTGGACCGGGGGCGGCGCTGGGACGGTGACACCGGCGTACACGGTACCAATCTTCCCTGGGCTCATCGTCGATTGCAACGTTTCGTGGCGGATGAACGAATCCGGGGGAATAATCGACGGTGGCAACTGGTTTGTGAAGATTGAGGACAGGATACTCGGACACGAGTGGGAGCACGCTGTGGAAGGGGATGAGATCTGGGGGCTCGAGGGGCTGCACCGGGTGGCCAATCTGCAAGACTCCCTGGTCAACGGCTGGGGATGGATCGGTCAGCAGCTCCTACGGAACACCGGTGGATATACTCCGTCAAAGATCCGTATGAACGAACAGAGCGCAGGGGGTAGCATTCTTTATGATCGTGTTGCAGCGCTAACAGGTGACGATTACGTTAAGCTCTGGATGAATCACGAGTGCATCGCCGTTGATGGGGTTGATGGTACCGCACCCAACTACTACCTGGATATGGTGGACTTGGGAGACCTCGATAGCGCCAGGGGGCTCTACCGGAGCCGTCCCCAGGATCACTTCATTGGAAATCTCATCGGGCTTAATCCGGTGATCTCCGATGTCCCGGGGAGCGTCATCGGCCACTACTGCTGGCTGTACACGATACCGCTCACAGATGATGGTGCTCTCCGCCTGACTCCAGACGGCGAGCCGATGATCATCGAGGAGCTTGGAGGGGTAATATCGCCGAACCTCTCCACGGAAAACTACATCACGACGATCCCCATTCGGGACAAGACCGCAGCGGTTGAGCATCTGATCTCTCTGGAGGCATCTGAGGCAGTGGAGACGAATCTTCGGGGATTCGTGTTCACTCGTGGTGATGTAGGCAGCGACGATCTCGCCGAAATCAGAACTAGGTGGCAGCAGCCGCATCTTACAATTGTTGAATTTAATAGGGGTTATTATGATTATATAAGTAATGGATTGGATAATATAACATATTCAAAATATTACAAGAACAGGTTCGGTGATGGATTTTCAAAAACAGGAAGGCTTAATTTTATTACATATGAATGGGCAACTGTATATGGAGAAGAAGTTCTCATAGAGGATTTTGAATACTGGAAAGAGCACTACATATGGTTGTGCGATAGAAATTCAACAATAACATTTGAAAATCATGAAGATGTTATAAAAGCATTAAATGAGGAATTAAATGGATGTTATCTGAGGAAACCGGACAGGCATTCATTGGAAACAGAACTTGTTCATCTTTATAGTATAACTGATTTGGGCGAGTTTGGATATTCATTTAAATGCTTTGATTATATCGATTTCTCAAATGAGAGCATTTCTCAATATATATTATACAATCTGTCTCCGTATATAACTGGACCATGTGCATGGATTTTTAATCTAGGAATCCCATTAAGTAATGACAATAATTTATATACTGATTTAAAAAGTGGAAAATCCTTCGGTTTTAAAGCAATGGAAACCTGTGCTCATGACGCTGTTCTTCCTCTTGAGTCAATAGATACAACTAGAAATAAAGGCCAGGGGAGCTTTTGGATGAAGGCAAATAAAAATGAGGCCTTTCAGAAAAACGAACTTGAAGGTGGAAATAAATCAAAACCTTTATTTTATTATCAATATCCATGGAAAGATAATGAATCATTGATACCTGATAGACTTGATCCATTTCCATCTGAAGATGCACCGCGTCATTCAGGGAATTATCTACCTCCAAAGTCAGAATATGATGATGTACCTAAGTTCTATCTTCGAAATGAGACATCTATTGATGATTGGTCGGAAGGGGAAGTCTTTTCCCTAGGCTTGCCTGCTGAAGAAAGGCGTGGCCCTGTATTGATTGGTGAGATAGATACTATATCTGCATCATCTATTTTTGATCTGAAAGAAGTTGTTCCTGGTACATCGCTATCATTCTCTCCAGATGATAATATCCCTCCTGTAGGATATTCTCTTTTCTATCTTCCAATCATTGATGGTGATACAGATCCTCACAGATTCAGCAAGGGACTATCGGCAGAGAGCGATTCTCTTTCAGGTATTTTCAGAGCGATACTCGGTGAATCGATTGCAGGAATAAGTATAGCAAAGGAGATACAGCTTTCATCTTGTCCATTCTTCACTACAACAGGAGATTTCACATCTTCAATAGACTGGAATTCTCTGGATGAGTTACCATCAATTGTAAGTCTATATAAGATTCCAAGAAAGAAGATAACGGATAATATATTTGATTTGCTTAAGCATGAATTGGCATTTCATGCTGCAACGATGGTTAGAGAATTCGATTACGAAGATCTGATGTGGAAATTTAGATTTAGACATATTGGCGCAATCGATGCTAGTAAAGCATTCATTGGAGGATTTAAGCTACTCGGAGATAAGGCGCTTCCAGGATCACCGGTTGAGAATCATGGAATCGGTGACATCTATAATGCACTTAAGATCGCTGACTTCAATTTATTGATAACTAATTTTGGTTCTAGTTATGTAGGATTTACAGAACGCAGAATATTAGAAATAAATCCATCAATTAGCGATGTTCATCTTGAGAATTCAATATTTTTTACAATTCAAGCTCCTTATTTTTATAGAGAGATGCTTAACTCTCTATCATCTCCAACTGTTGAACAGCAGAAGGGTACAACAATAATGCATTCGTTGTTCCCAGTAGGACGAGAGATTCTTGTTACAGATTCGACGGCTAGCCGTCCATTTACGCATTCACTTGGTCTGGATCTTCAACCGGCTCTTGTTGTAGCGACATCGTGGAACTACTCCAAATGCTATGGAACGATTACTTATCGAGTCGGTGGTGCCCTAGGACAGGGTACAATATCCTACGGTTATGCTCCGGCTTGTTGGCTTCGTTCTGGGAATTTTTCTAAATCAGTTGGCGAATGGTCAGGAAGCCCAAACGATCATGAATTTACTGATTCTTTTTCGCAACCAAAAGATGTGTTCTTTTTCGATTGTTTTGATTTTTCAGACAGAAACAACCCGGTAGCGCGTACCGATTGCTCATGCGGTGACTACGCTGTTTGGGCCATCGAGATCGACACCTACGATTGGACGCCGTTGCCGTTCACATGCTCTGTCAATGCCGACACTGAAGAGATAACTCTCACCGGTGACACGACAGATATTGATGAAGGAAAAGATTACATGATTGTGTTTCAAGATTATGACAATCTTGAGGATTGCCAGAAATATTGGATCATGCATGCTGATGATAACAACACCATTGGAACAGCTGTCGTAGCAGCTAATCGATGGGTTTGACAAAACTTTATGAGTTGATATAGTGACAACCTACTATGTAGATTCAGGCGTCAGCGAAAGTGGGGACGGGACCACCTGGAACGAGGCTTTCCAGGACCTTTCAGAAGCCTGCGCCACGGCGACCTCCGGGGACGAGATTTGGTGCAAATGGTGTATCTTACAGCCGACGGCCCCGTACGATATACCTGAAGGAGTATCCGTCTATGGGGGGTTCCCAAACTACCATCAGGGGACTTCCGGGAATAAAGAAAATCGACCCTTCAGGACAACGATCGATGGACAGGATACCTACCAGGGCGTTCTCATGCAGGATGGATCCCTCATTGACGGATTTCTAATCTGGCGTTGCGCGGCTACCGACGGAGCTGGCATCGGAATCATCGGCGGGTCTTCTGGCTATTACTACGGAGATAGCGTCCTGTCCGACGGCGATATGGAAGATAGTGGCACATCATCTTGGCCGGCATCAAATGCGTCTCCTTCTAAAACAAGTTATGCAGCCGCAGGAGACCAGGGATTGAAAATAAATTCTACCTCTGGATATGGATATGTCTATCAATCTGGAGTTACAGAAATAGGTCATACGTATCTCATCGCTGGATACCGGGCCGGAAACGCTACATCAGTAAATGACGGAACGACTGCTATAATAACCTTTGGTGGATTTGCAAGCAGCTACACGTATTTCAGCTCATTCTTTGTTGCGACAACAACGCAAATACGTCTGTATGCATATGAGGACAATCCTGAGACGCCACCGTATTCCCATTACGATTCGGTCGTTGTAAAAGAGAAAATTGCGTACTCTGGTATAATTACAAATGTAACTATATCAAACTGTGAAATAAGAGATTGTAACGCAAGCAACGAAGGAGGAGCCATCCAGATCAAATACTCAAACGGTGTCGTTCTGGACAACCTTGAGATCCACAATTGCACCTCAGGCGTTGATGGAGGTGCTATCCATATCGAGAACGAGTGTCAGCTTGAGGCGACCTACCTCGAGATCTATGATTGCTCTGCGGGTGCTGACGGGGGGGCCCTCTGCATCGCAGGTAATAGCGCGGCGAATGACTATCAGTTCAGGTGGTGTCTGATACACGACAACTCGGCGTCGGCGGCTGCCGGCGGAGTCTGCTACAAGGACAACGCCAGCTCTGAATCACGCTGGCAAAACTGCGTCATCTCTGGAAACACGGCGCCGTCGGTGGGCGGGTACGGACACGAGTCTGGAGTGAGCTACTTGGTGAACTGCACCGTGGCCGACAACGACGACGACGGGGTAAATGGGGATGCCGGGACGCTGAATGTTACGAACTGCATCGTGTGGGGGAACGATACCCAGATAGACGGCGGAGGGACCATAGCCGTCACCTACAGCAACGTCCAGGGCGGTTACGCTGGCACCGGGAACGTGACCGGCACTCCCGTGTTCGGCGAGCGCGGCCGGCACTACTACATGCTGGACGGCATCTGTGACGCTGTAGACTCGGCCAACTCAGGGGCAACGCACTACCTCGGTACCGATCCTTTGGGTCATTCCGCATACGACCATCCTGACGTGAGCAACACCGGGGCCGGGTCACCTGCCTATGCAGATATGGGCGCTTACGAGTTCAAGGGGATCCCAAACGATTCTCTCGCGATGTCACAATATTTTTTAAATATGCAAGTATCTACGGTTGACGATCACATTTATCAATACGCAATCGTTCGGCTTCCAGAAATGCCTGAGCAGTGGGGAGGGCATTCGCTCGTCAATGAGCCCAGAATGGTACGACATCAGTTCAGCGCTGAAATCGAGGTTGATGATGCAACTACCAGTCTCGAGGAATGGGTATCGTCGGAAGGTCATGTTTTGGCGTACCGGCTCACCGATGGGGACACGTATAATGACCCATCTAGAGATGCGGATTATGCAGGTATCTATCAAAGTACATCAGACACAACCGTGGCCGAGCAACTAGACTATCCGGATGGTGTTGAGATGGAGACCAATTTTCGATATCTGCTCGTGATGTTCAGCTGGAAGCCGAACCCGGCATCGACATATGATACGTGCTGTGCCTACAATGTGGACATCAAACAGATACACGATCTCAGTTATACATACGGTGTAGGCCAAAATCAGACGTGGTTCGGTCTATCTCCCGGGATGCACCCGGGGGGGACAGTATTCGCCCCGGATGTACCTGTATCGGCATGGCATGTCCGGGCGCTTCAGGATGGAATTGCCAAGGTAATCCATGAGTCAGTAGTTCGGCAGTCAATTCCGGTCTTCGGATATTCTCGGACACCGGTGGTGTGATGGCAAATAAAATCGACAGACCGAGAATTTTCAATCGTCCAGCTTCGCTTATTGGCGTATCCGCCCGATCTATGGACGCTGAGATCTCAAGGTCAAACATGGCCTATGCGATGGATCATCTCGGACCCATGCAGGTATACAGCTACATGGGGCCTGGACCTGGGGCAGACAGTAATCTGATCATGGAGCATCCAGATTACGATTACGGAGATGAGTATGGCCTAGATCAAGAGTTCGTCGTCATTCTTCCGAGCGCCCCTAAGCGTGACGCGACGAATCCATCAAGACGCCTGGCTGCCGTCCTGCTTCCCTGGAGAGTTGCCCCTGGCTTCGATATCGACTTTTGTCATCGGCCCGTCACTGTGGCGTGGAAGCACCTAGACGCCGGCGCTACGGTATATCGCGAGCTCTACCGGAATAGAGCCTTCTATCCCGGTGACTGGATCGACGTTGATCAGTACACACCGCTCTTCTATCCTTCTCCGATCATTCTCAGAGATGCTCAGACAGGATTCTACGGCCTGGTTGAGGACAGGGACATGCGGTATCCGTTGAACCGCGGGTTTTTGAGGAGCAGCTCCGGGGCGACCGTCTCTAAGGATACGAGCACCTATCACAGTGGAAGCCAGTCTCTCAAGGTCATGCTCAATACAGGTTCAAATCCCTACGCCGAGGGTCCCTATCTTGACGGTGAATTGGACATGGAGATTGGACGCGATTACACGCTTTCTATCTTTGTGTGCGGGGATGGGTCGGCCTATCCTACTATCGTCTGTGGAGGAGTCACCCTAGCGACCGGGACTGCATCTACGGGCTGGCAGCACCTCACGGCTGAGTTCACGGCAGCTGGGAATTCTCTCCGGCTCATTGCGAACACCGCTGTAGCATCGCAGGCCTGTTGGTTCGATGATATTTATCTCCGCGAAAAGGGTCGCTTCCGGTATCAACCTGATGCGGCCGGGGCGTTCACTGCTGGATTCCTACGCGTTCGGCGCATGCGCGTTGCAGCGCTATCCGTGTTCCATCTCACCGATGTAGAGCTCACCGATGAGCAAGTCATAGCCACGGCCGATGACGTGGCTGTTGCTCGAGCAATCCGAGGATATACCGGTACCGGTCAACCGTCTCTCGGTGACCTGGAGTACGGCGCCGGGGCCGGCGGGGCCGACTATTCTATCGATGATCTTGAGAGGGGGACTCGACGGGCTCTTCTGTGTAGTGGTCATCCTCTTGGAATTTCAACCCTGGATAGCTCGTCCTACTACAATCTCCGAGGTGGTCAGGCGAGCTATTTCAGGATATTCCCCCGAAACCTTGCGCTAGCTTCTTCTGGGAATGTTTCAACAATCCCTGTGCTCTACGGGGATTGCCACGGAGCTGATGTTGGGAATGAGGCCTACGTCAAGTACACCGCTATCGAGAGTGGGGATACCTGGGAGATTGCGATAGACTCGGACACGCCGGCGATATGGTCGGACAGCAACCGACTGGACGTCGATGCCGCGGGAGACACGGTGAAGATCGAGATCAAGGCACCTACCGACGGATGGATACGCGTGAGATCCTACGGGTTGTGGGAGGATGCCTATGCCCAGTGATCCGATGCTCATTGACATTTTAGACGTCTGTCGTGATACAAATCGTCTGCTCGAGCGGCGGCCAACTGAATCCCAGGTAAGGGTGATCGTCAGCGACGAGGTGCGTCAGGCCATGTCCGATCACAAGGATTCCTGTATTCCGAGGGTGCACTTTCACGAGACGGCTCAGCTCGCCGCGGCGACGGCCGGAAAAGTCGACGCGATGAAAAATAGAATGACTAGGAAGGGTGACAGCCAATTGCTACGCTGGGCAAAGCTGCTCATACCGACACTGATAGCCATGGCCGGTAGTGGGGTATTGGCTGATTATTTCGGATGGTTTAAATAGAACCGGACCCGAACCCGGACCCGTCCCCGGACCCGTACCCGTACCCGTACCCGTACCCGGACCCGGACCCGTCCCCGGACCCGTACCCGTACCCGTCCCCGTACCCGTACCCGGACCCGTCCCCG